>Ga0233398_1000038_pt1 | contig 115132 bp, 119 predicted proteins | sample 38DmetaG_FD_182697 | JGI IMG/M metagenome (GOLD analysis project Ga0233398, IMG submission 182697) | Seawater microbial communities from Monterey Bay, California, United States - 38D | ecosystem: Environmental > Aquatic > Marine > Coastal | place: USA: California | collected 2016-10-02
CCTGCCAGAGGCGCGCCAAGCGTCCGACCCTTGAGGCCATATATTCAAAGGATCGAGTTCGTGATCGTCATTGCCCCTTCATTCGCCCGTGCAGCACGCCTGCGCTTTCCCCTTTTGGTTGCCTCGGTGGCGGCCCTTTCGGCTTGCGAGCCGCTGAACCTCAGCGCGATTGACTTCGATCTGCGCGGAAATGCGCCGGGCACCCTCGACACCTCAAATGCCGCGCGTGAGGCCGCGACCTCTTCGCGCCCGCAGCCCGACCGTAACGGGCTGATCACCTATCCTACGTATCAGGTCGCCGTTGCCCGGCGCGGCGATACCCTTAGCGATTTGGCCGACCGGGTGGGTGCAAACCCCGCCGAGGTCGCGCGTTTCAATGGGCGTAGCATCACGGATGAGTTGCGCCCCAATGAGCTGATCGCGATGCCACGCCGCGTGGCCCCCCCGTCCGCTGCGGTTGACGGCGAACGCCCTGACATCGGCGCCATCGCAGGGGCCGCAATCGAACGCTCGACCCTGCCCGGCCCGGGTGAGGCCCGCCGCATTGACGTTCAAACCGGACGGGAACCGATCCGCCACCGCGCCGCGCGGGGCGAAACCGCGTTTTCCATCGCGCGTCTCTATGGCGTGTCGGTCAAATCCTTGGCGGAATGGAACGGCCTCAGCAGCGATCTTGAGGTCCGCGAAGGACAATACCTGATCATTCCCCTCATCGTCGAAGAACCCGGTGCCGCAATTGCCGCCGCCCCCGGCCAAGGCTCGGTCACGCCCCTGCCGCCATCGGCCAGTTCAGGCCTGCCCGCGCCAGTGGCCGAGGCAACCTTACCGCAAAGCCCCGCTCTTAATGACAGCCGCGTGGCCAGCGTCGAGGCCTCGTCCGAGGCTGCACCCTCCCCAGCCAGCCCGCCCCCCGGCCGCTTTGCGCAACCTGTTCGGGGTCAACTCAGCAGCTACTCCAGCTCCAAGCAGGGGATTGATATCGCCGCGAACCCCGGCACAGATGTTGCCGCCGCAGCCGATGGTGAGGTGATCCTGATCACCCGCGACACCGATCAAAACCCGGTCATCGTCGTGTCACACCCCGGGGACCTCAAGTCGGTCTACGCCAATATTTCGGGCCTCACGGTCCAAAAAGGCGACCGTGTGCGTGCGGGCCAACGCATCGCCACCGTCGGACAATCCCCATCGGGGCTGCGGTTCTCAATCCTCAAAGGGTTTGAGCCGATCGATCCAACCCCTTTGATGCAATAGGCCTTTCGCCTTTCGCATAGGACGGCCGCCCCGCATAAATATGACGAAATCGCTTTTGATACAGCAACAAAAGCGTATTCGTCCTTTTAACTCCCGCTGAGCCGCAATACATTATGGGCGACTGATCAACACAGCCGGTGTCCCACATGTTCCATGCAAGGGCCCGCGACCTATCCAAGGGAGACCCCCATGCTCAATAATATCGGCCTGCCCGGCATTCTTCTCATTGCGATCGTCGTGCTTGTCCTGTTCGGACGCGGCAAGATCTCGTCCCTGATGGGCGAAGTCGGCAAAGGCATCACGTCCTTCAAAAAAGGCATCAAAGAAGGCACCGAAGAGCTGGAAGCCGCCAAAGACGACGAAGCGACGCCCGCTGACGTGGCCCGCGACGTGACCCCCGCCGAGACCGAAAAAGACAAAGTCTAAGCGACGCGCATGTTCGATCTTGGCTGGACAGAGCTTCTTGTCATCGGCGTTGTCGCGCTGATCGTAGTAGGCCCCAAGGACCTGCCCGTGTTGTTTCGTAACGTGGGTCGGTTCATGGGGAAAATGCGCGGAATGGCGCGTGAGTTTTCCTCTGCGATGAGCGATGCCGCCGATGAGAGCGGCGTCAAAGGCATGGCCAGCGACCTGCGCAAGATGTCCAACCCGTTGGACACCGTGGCCCAAGCCGCCAAATCCGCGACCAACTTTGACGTTGATCCCGAAACCGGCGGTAGCACAAAGGGCCCCGAGACATCCAAGCTGAGCGCGGAACGCCAGGCTGCCAAACAAAAGATCGAAGCGAAATCCGCACGAATGGCCGCAGAGCGCAAAGCGCGCGAAGCCGCCGATGCCGCGCAAAAGGCCTCTGAGCTGGAAGCCGCCCTAGAGGCCCCATCCGAGCCCACGCCCGCCGACGCCCCCGCTGCATCCGCAGATGAGACACCCAAGACATGAGCGCCACTGACGATCCCAACGACGACGAAATGCAGGGCAGCGCTGCCCCACTGATCGAACACCTGACAGAGCTGCGGACCTGTTTGATCCGCGCCGTTATGGCCTTTGTGGTCGGCATCGTCCTTGCATTCATGGTGGCAGAGCCCATCCTGCAATTTCTGATGGGGCCAATTGAGGCAACGCTACGCGCGCTCGGTGACCCCTCGCCCACACTGCAATACACGTCACCGCAGGAATACCTGTTCACGCTGTTCCGCATCTCAATGGTGTTTGGCTTCATGCTGGCGTTCCCGTTTATCGGCTACCAGCTGTGGCGGTTCGTAGCACCCGGTCTCTACAAGGCCGAAAAGAACGCCTTTGCGCCGTTCATGTTTGCCTCTCCCTTGATGTTCCTGCTGGGCGCGAGCTTTGCACATTTCGTGGTCACGCCGCTGGCCATGCAGTTCTTTCTGGGCTTCGCCGATGTGTCCTCGATCTTTGCCAACCTGATGGGCCAGTTCGTTGGCACAACCGACAGCGCACTCCCCGCTGATGGCGGCCTCGCGGTCCCCACAACGGACACAGGCGTACGCATCACCTTCTTTGGGAAGGTGAACGAAAGCCTCGATATCACGCTGAAATTCATCATGGCCTTTGGCCTTTGCTTCCAGCTGCCTGTCCTGCTGACCCTGATGGGCAAAGCGGGCCTCGTATCGGCTGAGGGCCTTGCCCATGTGCGCAAATACGCGGTGGTCGGCATCCTTGTCTTGGCCGCACTTGTGACCCCACCGGATGTTATCACCCAAGGCATCTTGTTCGTGGTGGTTTACGGCCTCTATGAGATTTCGATCCAACTGGTCCGCCGCGTTGAAAAAAGCCGCAAAGCCAAACTGCGCGCCGAAGGCCTGCTAGACGAAGACGAGGACGACGACCTGTGAACCAAGACACGTTGGAGCGTATTGCCGCCGCTTTAGAGCGTATGGCGCCCAGCCCCGCGCCTACCCCTGACCTCAGCACCGCTGAGGCGTTCTTGTGGCACACGTCGCCCGACAGGCTTGTACCGGTTCCAAACATTAGCCGCGTCGATCTGGACCTGTTGATCGGGATCGACCGCGCCCGCGACACGCTGCTCGAAAACACCCGACGCTTCGCCAACGGCCTATCCGCCAACAACGCGCTTTTGTGGGGCGCGCGCGGCATGGGCAAAAGCAGCTTGGTCAAGGCCGTCCACGGCGCGCTCACGGCCCAAGGTCTGCCGCTCAAACTGGTGGAACTCCAGCGCGAGGACCTGCCATCGGTCGGCCGCCTGCTCGATGCTCTGCGCAATAGCCCGGACCTGCGCTTTGTGCTCTATTGTGATGACCTCAGCTTCAGCCATGATGACGAACACTACAAATCCCTAAAAGCAGTCCTAGACGGCGGCATCGAAGGCCGCCCCGAAAACGTCCTGTTTTACGCCACGTCGAACCGGCGCCACTTGATGCCTCGCGACATGATCGAAAACGAACGCTCGTCGTCCATCAACCCCTCTGAGGCGGTTGAGGAAAAGGTCTCCCTCTCGGATCGCTTCGGCCTCTGGCTTGGCTTCCACACCTGTGACCAAGACAGCTACCTCAGCATGATCGAAGGCTACTGCGCCGCATATGGCGTCAACGTGCCCGCTGATGACCTCAAGGCGCAAGCCATCGAATGGCAGGCCACACGCGGCTCGCGCTCCGGACGGGTTGCGTGGCAGTTCTTCACGGACCTTGCTGGCCGTGAAGGCGTCAAGATCTAGCGGTCCTCCTAAACACCCTATCGCCAAACAAAAAGGCGGGGCACCACGCCCCGCCTCCTTTGTTCTATAAATACTCATCGGGGAGCGCGAGGGGCAGCGCCCCTCGCCTACCGCGACGCCCAAAGGGCGGCGCAATCCACAGGTCGCGCCCACCGGGGGCGCGACGCCGTTGACCTCATCTCTCCGGGATCAAGCCGCGTGGGCTAAACCGCAGAACCACCAACAGGATAATCCCCATCGTCAAAAGCCGCATATGGGCCGCAGATTCCAACAAATGCGCCTTGAGCCAGCTGCCATCTGCCATGCCCGAAGTGATCATCTCCATGGTCCAAATCCCAATCGGCTCGACCTGAATATAAAGCCAATAAATCAGGAAGCCCCCCAGAACCGAGCCCCAGTTGTTGCCAGAGCCACCAACGATAACCATCACCCAAATCAGGAACGTAAACCGCAGCGGCTGGTAGGTACCCGGCGTCAACTGACCGTCCAGCGTCACCAGCATAGCCCCCGCCATGCCGCACACAGCAGAGCCAAGGATAAAGATCTGCAAGTGCCGCTTTGTGACGTCTTTGCCCATCGCAGAGGCCGCAACCTCATTGTCGCGGATCGCGCGCATCATACGGCCCCAAGGCGAATTGAGCGCCATCTGTGTCAGCCAGATCAAGGCCACCAGAACGGCCAAGAACAAAGCCATGTAGCCTAGTTTCACCGCAATCGTCGAAGCCGTGACTGGGTCAAAGCCCCACGATGTCACGCGCTCCACAAAGCTTGGGTCGGTTTGCAGGTCGATTGCAGCAGGCATGGGCGATGGCACACCAGTTGCGTTTTTGACGCCCCGGCTCAACCAATCCTCATTCTTAAGGATCGCGATAATGATCTCCGAAATACCGAGCGTAGCGATCGCTAGATAGTCAGAGCGCAAACGCAGCGCGCTTTTGCCAATAATCCACGCAGCACCCGCCGCGAACAGACCGCCCACAGGCCAGCTGAGAACAACAGGCAAATGCAGCCCGCCCAAGTACCCGGTAGAGGCCGGGTTTACCGCCTCAACCCGCGCTACAGCCGGGTCGAACACCGCACGAAAGATGAAAAAGCCAACCAGCAGGATGCCAGCCACGGCAAAGCCCCGCGCCCGGCTCGGGGGCATCTTGCCCCACGCTACAACGGCGGCCGCTACGGTCGCAGCCCCCAGCAACAATGCGATGACAATCTGCAAGCCGCCAGCCGAGACAGCCTCGTCGGTGGGGGGCACCGACACCAGCACCGCCGCCAAGCCGCCTAGCGCCACAAAGCCCATGACACCCACGTTCAGCAGGCCCGCATAGCCCCATTGCATGTTCACACCCAACGCCATGATCGCCGAGATCAACGCAAGGTTCACCATGCCGAGAACCGTATTCCAGGACTGCACATATGCCGTGCCAATATACAGGACCGCCACAAAGGCAAACAGCAACAAATCACGCCGCGTCATGCCGCGAAACAGGGAGCCGATCATAGTGATTTCCCCTTAAATAGGCCGGTGGGTCGGAACAGAAGGACGATCAAAAGGATCGAGAAACTGACCGCGAATTTATAGTCGGTGGACAACAACTGCACGAGCCCGTCTGGCTCTAGGCTTTCGGGCATCCAATAGCCCAAAACGCGTTTCATCGGATAGGTGATCAACACCTCTGAGTACGCAATCACAAATCCCCCCGCGATGGCGCCCAATGGGTTCCCAAGGCCCCCCACAATGGCAGCCGCAAAGATCGGCAAAAGCAGTTGGAAATACACGAAGGGTTTGAACGACTTATCCAAGCCATACAGAACGCCCGCAGTCGTGGCCAAGGCCGCAACGATCAACCATGTGTACAAAACAACCCGTTCTGGGTTGATCCCCGACAGCAGCGCAAGGTCTTCGTTGTCGGAATAGGCGCGCATGGATTTCCCGGTCCGCGTACGGTTCAGGAACCAAAAGAGCGCGGCGACGACAAGGATCGCGACAACCACCGTGATGGCTTGGGTCGTCCGGATCGCCAGCCCCTCGGCCAAGCCGGTCATCGCTTTGAAGTCACGTACCGAGATCAAGAACCGCTCCCCATCGGTGAAGCGTTGGTCATCGGTGCCGATGATGAACCGCACAAGGCCGTTCAACACAAACATCACCCCCAGCGACGCAATCAAATAGATCACAGGGGCGGCCCGTTGTTTACGGTAAAACCGGTAAACCGCGCGGTCCGTGCCAACCACCAGCAATGAGGTTGCCGCGATCCCAATGGGCAGCGCGAGCAAAGCAGTTGGTAGCGGGCCAAAGCTGATCCCGAGCGATTGGAACGCCCATGTCACAAGCACGGTGATCGCCGTGCCAAACGCCATCGTGTCCCCATGCGCAAAGTTAGAGAACCGCAAAATGCCGTAAATCAGCGTCACGCCAAGCGCCCCAAGCGCCAGCTGCGCGCCGTAGGCCGTGGCGGGGATAAGGACGAAGTTCGCCAGAACAATCAGTCCGTTAAGTGCATCAACCATTCGATGATATCCTTCCTGAGGGGGCTAGAGCCCGCCCTCACATTGACCGATGTAGGTGACCGCAACCGGCCCATCGAGGTGCACGGACAACCGCGCGCCCTCAGATCCGGTCGTGAGAAAATAGTTTGCACCCGCCCCAGTCGCGAGGCCCGCAAACGTGCCGATGTCGTCGGATGACCACACCACATCAAGATCGCCAAATTCCGTCACAAACTGCAGCGTACCCGCGTCAGTCGTGATAACTTCAAAGCCAAATCCGCTTTCCATACAGCCGTCTTGCTCAAAGCACTCGGCCTCAAACGTGCAGATCATCGCCTGCGCGCTGCCCGCCATAAGTGCCATGTAGGCCGCTAGTCCTAGTCGTCTTAGCATGTCAGCCTCCCAAAAAGGATTTGCGCACTTCGGGGTCCGCAAGAAGCGCCTTGCCCGTGTCGGTATAGGCATTGCGCCCCTGAACCAGAACATACCCTTTGTCCGCGATTTCAAGCGCTTGGCGAGCGTTCTGTTCCACCATCAGGATAGAAATGCCCGTGCGCGCGACCTCAATGATGCGATCAAACAGCTCATCCATCACGATGGGGCTGACGCCCGCGGTCGGCTCATCAAGCATCAGGACCGTCGGTTGGGTCATCAACGCACGCCCCACCGCAACCTGCTGACGCTGCCCGCCAGAAAGTTCGCCCGCCGCCTGATTGCGTTTTTCGTGCAGGATCGGGAACAGTTCATAGACCTGAGCGATCGTCTGCGCGATGTCATCGCGGCGCAAAAACGCCCCCATCTCAAGGTTTTCCTCAACCGTCATCGAGGTAAAGATGTTGTTGGTTTGCGGCACGAACCCCATGCCTTTGGCCACCCGGGCCTGAGGGGTCAGTTTGGTGATATCCTCACCACCCAAACGCACGGCCCCCTTACGCACATCCAGCATGCCGAACACGGCCTTCATCGCGGTGGATTTGCCGGCGCCATTGGGGCCGACAATGACCGCAATCTCACCTTTGTCTACGGACACGGTGCAGTCGTGCAGAATATCCGGGCCAGAGCCGTAGCCCCCGGACATGGTGTCGCCAATCAAAAACGGCTCGGTCATGGATGCCTCAAGTCTTGTGCAGTGTGTGTTCGGTGCGGGGCGAGCTTTGGGCGCCCGGTCATCCCGCTGCGACCTTGTTCTTAAGCCCCGTGCCCAGATAGGCCTCGATCACCTGTTCGTTGGCTTTGATCTCGGCCAAGGTTCCCTCGGCGAGGACTTTGCCCTCAGCCATACAGATGACGGGATCACAGATTTTTCCAATGAAATCCATGTCATGTTCGATGACCACAAAGGTATAGCCGCGCTCTTTGTTCAACCGCAGGATCGCATCACCGATGGTGTTCAGCAGGGTTCGGTTCACGCCTGCCCCGACCTCATCCAAGAAGACAATCTTGGCGTCGACCATCATGGTGCGGCCCAGTTCCAGCAGCTTTTTCTGTCCGCCAGACAGGTTTCCGGCCTTCTCATCACGCAGGTGCGAGATCGTCAGAAACTCAAGCACCTCATCGGCTTTGGCCAGCAACGCGCGTTCGTCTGCCTCAATCTGGCGACGGTTGAACCATGTCTCCCAGAGGGTTTCGCCGCGCTGTGCGCCGGGCACCATCATCAGGTTTTCACGCACCGTCATGGACGAAAATTCATGCGCAATCTGGAATGTCCGCAGCAGTCCCTTGTGGAACAATTCGTGGGGCGGCAGGCCGGTGATATCTTCACCCGCCATCGTGACCTTGCCCGAAGTTGGTTTAAGAACACCCGCAATCACATTGAAAAGTGTGGTTTTTCCGGCCCCGTTGGGCCCAATCAGGCCCGTAATGGACCCGGTCTCAATCCGGAGCGAAGCGCCATCAACGGCCCGGAACCCACCAAAATGGCGATGTAGGTTTTCTACGACGATCATACGTAACTCCCGCAGGCACGCTTTACTCTCAAAAGATACGGCCCTCAGCGGATGCTAAGGGCCGTACGTTGTTGCTAGGGATCAGCTTAGCGGTAGCCGACAACCACCAGTTCGCCGTTCTCAAACGTGATCTGACGATAGTTACCGCCTGCTTCACCGGGGCCGATCAGCTCAACTGCGGACGCGCCGCTGTAGTCAACGTCGCCGCCGTCCTTGAGGATTTGGATCGCTTTGGCCAGCTCACCGGGCAGGATGACTTCGCCGGGGGCGTTTGCAACATCCATCAGCGTGTCTTTGTACTCTGCTGGGTCCGCAGAACCCGCAGCCTGCATCGCAAGCATGATCAGAGCCGCCGCATCGTAGCTTTCGGCAGAGAATGGCGAGGTGCCATCAAAGCCGCCTGCTGTTGCCATGTCTTGGTACAGCTGCGCGCCGTTGCTGTCGGTGCCGGGGTTGGCGCCGAACGAGCCATCGATTTCACCGGGGAAGTTCAGGCCCAGTTGCTCCGATACCATCCCATCGGGGAAGTAGAAGGTGTCAAACGCGCCTGTGTCCAAGGCTGCGCGCACGATGCCCGACCCGCCGGAGTCCACGTAACCAGCCACAACCAGCACTTCACCGCCAGCAGCCGCAAGCGCACCAACTTCGGCCGAGTAGTCGGCTTTGTTGTCTTCGTGTGCTGCGTTGATTGTGACAGTCCCACCGGAGGCTTCGAATGCGCTTTCGAACGCATCTGCCAAACCCTTGCCGTAGTCGTTGTTGGTGTAGGACACCGCAACGCTGGTGATGCCGTTTTCTGCAAGGATTTCCGAGATGATCACACCTTGGCGTGCATCAGAGGGAGCCGTGCGGAAAAACAAGCCGTTGTCTTCTGCGGTCGACAGACCGGGTGATGTCGCCGAGGGGGAGACCATAACGATGCCGTTAGGCACAGCCACATTGGCCAAGATCGCGCCAGTCGCACCAGAGCACATGGCCCCAACGATGCCCGCCACGCCATCAGATGTCACCAGACGCTCGGCCACGGAGGTCGCAGCAGAGGCGTCGATACATGTCGAGTCGCCCTGAACCGCTTCGAGCATGGACCCATCAAGGATCCCGCCGGCCGCATTGACTTCGCTCATCGCGAGTTCTGCGCCCGCAGCCATCGAAGGTGCGAGGCTTTCGAGCGGGCCCGTAAAGCCAAGCGAAACGCCCAGTTTGATGGCACCGTGGCCGTCAGCAAACGCGCCACCGGTCATCAGTGCAGCTGCCACGGAGGCAAGCAGTACTTTTTTCATTCCATTCACTCCCTGAATATAACGTATCAGCGATCGAGATTAGGGACCTCATTGCAAAATGCCAAGAGGGATTCAGCTATATGACGTTGGGTCTATTTGGTGATTTCACAAGCCCGTGGGTCCCGCTGGACCGACGCATCTGCGCCTCTATTTATAAATGATAGCTTCCGCCGTCGAAGGACCCTTCAAATGCGTGCCACCACCCTATTGATTGCCGGCCTCACGGCCCTTGCCATACTCAAGCCTGTTGAAGCTCGTGAAGTAACGCTTGGCACCGGAACATTCACTGTAACCGAGGTGGTATCGGACCTAGTTGAGCCTTGGGCCGTCGGCTTCCTGCCCCAAGGTGCCCTTTTGATCACTGAACGGGAAGGCCGATTGCTGCACATTGCAAGTGATGGCAACCGGGTGGCGGTCGCGGGCGTGCCGCGCGTGGCCGCTGACGGCCAAGGTGGGTTATTGGACGTCATGATCCCCCGCGATTTTACCCAAACGAGAGAGGTATTCTTGACCTTCGCCAAGCCACAGGGGCGCGGAGCGGGCACCGCACTTGCCCGAGGAGAGTTGAGCGCCGACGGAAGCCGCCTGCGCGACGTGCGCGTCCTGTTTGAAATGGTACGGGGCACCTCCGGCGGGCGGCATTTCGGCTCTCGGGTGGTCGAAGGCGCGGATGGCTATCTGTACCTCACCATCGGGGACCGGGGTGCGCGCGACACGGCCCAAGACCTAAGCATCGAGACCGGCACGGTCCTGCGCATTGCGCGCGATGGAAGCATCCCACCCGACAACCCGTTTGTGGACACCCCCGGTGCGCGCCCCGCGATTTGGTCCTACGGCCACCGTAACCCTCAAGGTGCCGCAATCAGCCCCGATGGCGCGCTATATGTAATAGAGCACGGCGCGCGCGGCGGTGATGAGGTCAACCGCATCACCGCCGGCACCAATTACGGCTGGCCCGTGATCTCTTATGGGCGACATTACTCTGGCTTCAAGATTGGTGAGGGCATGCAAAAAGAGGGCCTCGCCCAACCCGAAATGTACTGGGATCCCTCCATCGCGCCCTCTGGCGCAGTGATCCATTCGGGCACGGCGCATGCGCCTTGGGCCGGGGATCTTTTTGTCGGGTCCCTGAAATTCGACTATATTTCCCGCATCTCACTGGGTGAAAGCACCCAAGAGGTAGACCAAATCACCCTGCCCGAAACCAACCGCGTGCGGGACGTGCGCGAAGGCCCCGAGGGCGGGCTATGGTTTTTATCCGTGGGGAAAGGCGCGCTTTACAGGCTGGCGCCGGAGTAAGTCTTGGCCGGTAGAATATCGTGCAAAACGTGGTGCACCACAAAGGCCCGGTCCAGCCCCATCACGTGCAAAGCATCCGGTGACAAAAGCATCAGCCGCTCAATCTCAGCACCCCTTTTGGCCACCGTTGGATAGGGATTGCGGCGAAAATCATAGCCACACAGCACACGACACACCAGCCGTCCCGTGGTGGGCGAAAAGTTTGAATTAGAGACCTGTGCCACGGCACGAGGCCACCGCAGTCGCGGGTCGTGTCCTTGGATTTTCATCATCGCGCCTTTGGTCAAATGACCGCAAAGAGGAAGCGTCAGAGTGTTAACACCATACCATGTTTGCACCGCGAAAGAACCGTGATCAGCGGACCGCGCTCAATTGCAGCTTGCAAGCGAGTGCAGCGCCCCAGATGCCGCGGGCGGGAGCGGCCCCGGCCCACTCTCAGGCCAAGCGCACACACGCCCGTCGCTGCCAACCGCATTGAAAACGCCCGATATTCCCAGTGTCGAGGACTAGGAAACACCCGCGCACCTCGGCCCAGCCATGCTCATTTCCTATCCTACGGTTGAGCCAACCTTGAAACAAACCTCACAAAATCCCGCAATTCCCGCACAAGACCAGACGACACAGGGGCTGGCGGCCTCGCAAAAGGCGGTATAGAGCGGGGCCCATGACACGCACATTCACGATCCGCCGCCCCGACGATTGGCACTTGCACCTGCGCGATGGCGCGATGCTTCGGGCCGTTCTTCCCGAAACCAGCCGCGACTTTGCCCGCGCGATCATCATGCCCAATCTGGTGCCCCCTGTGGTCACCAGTGCAGATGCCATCGCCTACCGCGACCGCATCAATGCCGCTCTGCCCAAAGGCGCAGACTTCAAGCCGCTGATGACGCTGTACCTGACCGAAGACACGGACCCCGCCGATGTGCGCGCCGCCGCGCAAAGCCGCCTGATCACCGCGATCAAGCTTTACCCCGCGGGCGCCACCACCAATTCCGCCTCCGGCGTGAGTAACTTCGACAAAGTGCGCCCCGTGCTCGAAACCATGGCCGAAATCGGCCTGCCCCTGTGCTTTCATGGTGAGGTCACGGACCCAACCGTCGACATCTTCGACCGTGAGGCCGTCTTCCTCGAAACCAAACTGGACCCCATCCGCCGCGCGACCCCCGGCCTTAAGGTCACGCTGGAACACATCACCACCAAAGACGGCATCGACTACGTCGCAGGCGCGAGCGGCGAAATCGCAGGCACGATCACAACCCATCACCTGATGATCAACCGCAACCATCTGCTCGCAGGGGGCATCCGGCCCCATTACTACTGCCTGCCGGTCGTCAAACGCGCCACCCACCAAGAGGCGCTGCGCAAAGCCGCCACCTCCGGAAACCCGCGCTTTTTCCTCGGCACCGACAGCGCACCTCACCTTGATGGTGCCAAAGAAAGCGCATGTGGCTGCGCGGGCTGCTTTACCGCCACCAACACAATGGCCTGTCTTGCCCATGTGTTTGAGGAAGAAAACGCCCTCGACCAGCTGGAGGCGTTCACCTCGCTCAACGGCCCGGCCCACTACGGGTTGCCTGTCAATGACGCCACACTCACCTTGACCAAGGGCGACACGCCCACACCCTACCCGTCCCATATCGACACGCCCGACGGCCGCGTTACGGTGTTCGATCCCGGTCACCCGCTGCTGTGGCGCGTGACCTAACCCTCCTTTGTTCCCCCAATACTCCCGCCGGAGGCTTCCATGATCCCAACTTCCTTTCCCGACGCCCGCGAAATCGCACGCCTCACTGCACGTATGTTGCTCGAAATCGAGGCCGTTCACTTCAACGCGCGTGAACCGTTCATTCTGGCCTCTGGCCTGCCATCGCCCACCTATATCGACTGCCGCAAGCTGATCTCCTATCCGCGCATCCGCTCGACACTGATGGATTTTCTCACGGTAACGGTCATGCGCGACGCAGGGTTTGAAGCGTTCGATAACATCGCAGGTGGCGAAACCGCGGGCATCCCTTTCTCGGCATTTGTTGCCGAACGCATGGCTTTGCCGATGACCTATGTCCGCAAGAAGCCCAAAGGCTACGGCCGCAACGCCCGCATTGAGGGCGCGATGTCCGAAGGCCAGCGCGTCTTGCTGGTTGAGGATCTAACCACCGACGGTGGCTCCAAGCTGTCCTTTGTGGACGCGATCCGCGAAACCGGGGCCACCTGCGCGCACACCGCCGTGATTTTCTCCTACGGTATTTTCCCCGAGACGGAAAAAACCTTGGGCGATCACGGCGTCACGCTGCACGCGTTGTGCACATGGTGGGATGTCCTCGCAGAGGCCAAGGCGCAAGGCTCCTTCGATTCGGAGACCCTGTCAGAGGTTGAGGCTTTCCTCACCGCGCCGCGCGCGTGGCAGGATGCCAATAAGCCCGCCAGCTAAGCAGCCCGGAACACGGCGCTTTTCGCCCAAATAAATCGATCTCGCATCGGATGCCGCCCCCTTCGGGCGGCATTCACCATGTTAAGAATTATTACGGTTAAATTCGCAATATCTTGACCAAATACCCCATGATTTGTCATCATGTTGTGCATGCACATTGCCAAACATGTTATCCACAGCTTTTCCACGTTGCCCTGCGCAGGTCCGCTCCGCTATGACAGACCTCACGAGAGGCGAGGTCCACAATGAATGAAATAACGCAAATGAACGCGACGGGAATGCCCGCCGCGACACCAGAAGAACTGCCCGCCAATATTGAGGCCGAACAACAGCTTCTGGGTGCGATCCTGACCAATAACGACCTGTTTGATCAGGCCGCCTCGATCATCCGTGCCGAGCATTTCTATGACCCTGTGCACCGACGCATCTGGGAAACGGCCGCGGAGCGGATTCACAAAAATGCGCTCGCCTCTCCGGTTACGCTCAAAGCCTTTATGGAGGACGACGAAGGCCTTCAGGCGCTTGGGGGGCCGGCCTATCTGGTCAACCTCGCGGGGGCTGCGATTTCGTCTTATGCGGTGCGCGACTACGCCCAGATGATCTATGACCTCGCGATCCGGCGCGAGCTGATCGGCCTGGGCCGCAACATCGCCGCCGAAGCCTCGGACGTGCGGGTCAGCAACGATCCCCGCGATCAGATCGTCGCGGCGGAACAACACCTTTATGCCCTTGCCGAACAGGGCAAAACCGAAAGCGGATTTCAAACTTTTCTGTCCGCCGTCACAGACGCCGTCCAGATCGCTAACGCCGCCTACATGCGCGAAGGCGGCATGGCCGGGATCTCGACCGGGCTGGTCGATATGGACAAAAAGCTTGGCGGGTTGCACCGCTCTGACCTTCTGATCCTCGCGGGTCGTCCGTCGATGGGCAAAACCTCGCTTGCGACCAACATCGCGTTCAACATCGCCAAAGCCTACCAAAAGGGCATCCTGCCTGATGGCCGCGAAGGCGCGGTTGAGGGCGGCGTTGTCGGCTTTTACAGCCTTGAGATGAGCGCCGAGCAGCTGGCCGCCCGTATCCTGTCCGAAGCCTCTGAGGTGCCGTCCGAGCAAATTCGTAAAGGCGACATGACGGAATCCGAGTTCCGTCGCTTTGTGGAGGCTGCCAAGTCGCTCGAAAAATGTCCGCTCTATATTGATGACACGCCCGCACTGCCAATTTCACAGCTTGCCGCCCGTGCGCGGCGCCTGAAACGGACAAGCGGGTTGGACGTTTTGATCATCGACTATCTGCAGCTGGTGCGCCCCGCCTCGGCCAAAGACAGCCGCGTGAACGAGGTGTCTGAGATTACGCAGGGTCTAAAAGCTATCGCCAAGGAACTCGACATCCCCGTGATCGCCCTGTCGCAGCTGTCACGTCAGGTCGAAAGCCGCGAAGACAAGCGCCCCCAGCTAAGCGACCTTCGCGAATCCGGCTCGATTGAGCAGGATGCGGACGTTGTGATGTTCGTGTTCCGCGAGGAGTACTACAAAGAGCGTGAAAAACCTGGCGACCATGAGTTGGAGAAAATGGCCGCGTGGCAAGAGGCAATGGAACGGCTTCATGGCCGGGCCGAGGTCGTCATCGGCAAACAGCGTCACGGCCCCATCGGCACAGTAGAGCTGAGCTTTGAGGGACGTTTCACACGCTTTGGCAACCTCATCCAACCTTGGCAGCAAGGCCAAGAGGGTTAGGCACACAGCTTTTCGGCACGCCCTTGCCCATATGACAAAGAACGCCGCGTCGCGCCGCAAGGGCCCAAAGGGTCCTGCGCGGACGGCAGAGTGGCAGGCTTGCGCCTGCTCGAAGTCGTCCGCCCGCCTTTTCCACCTGCCCCCTTGACGTTACAGCACATTTTCCGCACCACGAGCGGTATGTCCAACGCAGAACTCTCAATCGACCTTGATGCCATCGTCGCCAATTGGCGCGCCCTCGACACCGCTTCGGGCGCAAGCACGGAAACATCTGCCGTCGTAAAGGCCAATGCCTACGGTCTCGATATCGCTCAGATCGCCCCAAAACTTGCGGCCAGCGGTGTGCGCACGTTCTTTGTCGCCACTGTGGATGAGGGCGTCGCCCTACGCCACGTCCTCGGCACTGGCCCTCGCATCTATGTTCTGGGTGGCCACAGCCCCGGCAGCTCCAAAAAACTGGTCGGTGCGGCTTTGTCCCCTGTGATCAACAGCATAGAGCAGTTGACCCATCACCTAGAGGCCGCGCCGGGCCGTGATTTCGCGATCCAACTGGACACCGGCATGAACCGCCTCGGGATGGAAATTGACGATTGGGCCGCCTGCGCCGAGCTTGCCTTGCGCGCCGGGCCTAGCCTTGTGATGTCCCATCTCGCCTGCGCCGACGAACCCAGCCACCCGATGAACGCGCAGCAACTTGCGGCCTTCCATCATATGACCGACGGCATCGCGGTGCCGCGCGCGCTAAGTGCGACGGGTGGCATTCTGCTCGGCCCTGAGTATCACTTTGACATGACCCGGCCGGGCATTGGCCTTTATGGTGGTGCCCCTTTCACTGAGGCCACGCCGGTTGTCACGCTGTCCCTGCCCGTGATCCAATGCCGCGATGTTAAAAAGGGCGAAACCGTCGGCTACGCCAACAGTTGGACCGCCCCCGGCCCCGGGCGCATCGCCACTGTTCAGGGCGGATACGCCGACGGCATCTTGCGCGCACTGTCGGGCAAGGCCATGCTGTTTGACGGTGCAATTCCCTGCCAATTGGCAGGCCGCGTGTCGATGGATTTGTTGACCGTTGACATCACGCACCTTGAACGCGACCCGTCCGAGCTGACCTTGATCGGGCCGCACCAAGGGGTTGATGCCCTCGCGGACGTCGCGGGCACCATTGGCTACGAAGTCCTGACCAGCCTTGGGGCGCGCTACACCCGCGCCTACGCCGGTGGCGTCGTATGACCGCGCTTTTGCCCCCCATCGCGGCGTTAGGCCGGGGTACATTGTCCCTGCTGGCGTTGATCGGACGGATCACGCTATTTGCGATGGACACGATCAGCCATCTTGTGCGCCCACCATTCTACATTAAGGAGTTCGGACACGCGCTTCTTTATATTGGATATTTGTCCCTTCCGGTCGTGGGTCTCACCGCACTTTTCACTGGCGGCGCGCTGGCGCTTCAGATCTATGCAGGCGGCGCACGGTTCAATGCGGAGGCGGTCGTGCCCTCCATCGTCGCGATTGGAATGGTCCGCGAATTGGGCCCGGTTTTGGGTGGCTTGATGGTCGCGGGCCGGGTTGCGGCCTCGGTCGCGGCAGAAGTCGGCACAATGAAAGTGACCGAACAGATCGACGCCCTCGTGACCCTTTCTACGCACCCTATGAAGTACCTGACCGTGCCGCGGGTTCTAGCCGCGACGCTGTCACTGCCGGTTTTGGTCGCGGTGGGTGATGTGATCGGCATCATGGGCGGATATGTCGTCGGCGTCACACGGCTCGACTTTAACGGTGCCGTTTACCTATCTAATACTGTTGACTTTCTTGAATTTTGGGATGTGGCCTCTGGCCTCGTAAAAGGCGCAGTCTTTGGCTTTATCGTCGCCCTCATGGGCTGCTATCACGGCATGAATTCAGGCCGGGGTGCACAGGGCGTGGGCCGGGCCACCACCAACGCCGTGGTATCGGCTTCGGTGATGATCCTTGCGTCGAACTACGTCCTCACAGAAGTGTTTTTCTCCGCATGAGCACGCCCATGATCACCCTCGACAACGTCCACAAAACCTTTGGCACAAACGCGGTTCTGCGCGGGGTAAACCTGTCGGTCGCCAAGGGTGAAAGCCTTGTGATCATTGGCGGATCGGGCACCGGGAAATCGATCACGATCAAATCCGTGCTCTGCCTCGTAACACCCGAACACGGCACAATCACCGTTGACGGCAAAAACATCAGCAACGGTGATCGCGATGCGTTTTTGGCCCGGTTTGGGATGCTATTCCAAGGGGGGGCGCTGTTTGACAGCCTTCCTATTTGGCAAAACGTGGCCTTTCGCCTGCTGCGTGGGTCATTGAAACGCCCCAAGGATGAGGCCCGCGACATCGCCATCGAAAAACTGCGGCGCGTGGGGCTGAAGCCGGATGTGGCAGACAGGTTTCCTGCGGAACTGTCGGGTGGCATGCAAAAGCGTGTCGGCCTCGCTCGCGCCATCGCGGCTGAGCCTGAGATCATCTTTTTTGATGAGCCCACGACCGGGCTAGACCCGATCATGTCCGGCGTGATCAATGAGCTGATCCGTGAAATCGTGGTCGAAATGGGCGCCACCGCCATGACCATCACCCACGACATGACGTCGGTTCGGGCCATCGCCGATAGCGTCGCGATGCTGCATGATGGCGTGATCCAATGGCACGGTCCCGTGTCGGAAATGGACACCGCAGACGATCCGTATTTGCAGCAGTTCATCCATGGTCGCGCTGAGGGCCCCATCGACGCGGTACGTTAATGGGTATTCTCAAGGCGTTAAATTTCACCCTCCTGATACTCTTTCCCATCGCATGGTTCGCGCCGTTGCTGCGCGCAGGCATTTTGCCATTGTTCAGCCTAAGCGAAATCTCGATCATATCCGGCCTACAGGCTTTGTGGCAAAGCGACCCGGTCCTTGCCCTGCTTGTCACCACACTTGCGATTTTTGCGCCCTACGCCAAAACAATCGCACTTGCGCTGGTACATTTCGGGCTGCTCGCAACCCGCGCGCTGCCCGCTTTGACGTGGCTCGGCAAGCTCGCCATGGCCGATATCTTCCTGATTTCGCTCTATATCGTGATTGTCAAAGGCATCGGCATTGGCAGGGTCGAAACCGCGTGGGGCCTGTGGCTTTTCACATTCTGCGTTCTTCTCAGCCTTGCGGTGTCGATTTTCACATCACGGCTTCTCAATGCCGCAAAATTGGACTAAAGCGAGAACATGGCAAAACCAATTACCTCCTATTCTTGCTCCGAATGCGGCGCGACACATAAAAAATGGTCCGGGCGCTGCGATGGATGCGGCGCATGGAACACCATCAAAGAAGACGTGCCACTCAGCCAAGGGCCGGGCAAAAAGGCTTTAGGTGGGCTTAAGGGCAGTAAAATGGCCTTAACCGATCTCGCGACCGAGGAAACCCCACCGCCCCGGCAATACTCTGGCATGGCTGAACTGGACCGTGTGTTTGGTGGGGGCCTTGTAAACGCATCGGCTACCTTGGTGGGGGGGGATCCGGGCATTGGGAAATCCACCCTTTTGCTGCAAGCCGCCGCAAGTTTCGCCCGCAAAGGGCTAAAGGTGATCTATGTCTCGGGCGAAGAAGCCACCGCACAGGTCCGCATGCGCGCGCAGCGTCTTGGGCTGGCGGATGCCTCGGTCCAACTGGCCGCTGAGACCAATTTGCGCAACATCCTTACCACGCTAGAGGCAGAAAAGCCCGACCTTGCGATCATCGACTCGGTCCAAACCGTTTGGCTCGACACCGTCGACAGCGCGCCGGGCTCTGTCAGCCAAGTGCGCGCCTCAGCCCATGAATTGACCAGTTTCGCCAAACGGTTCGGCACAGCAGTCGTGCTGGTCGGCCACGTCACCAAAGAGGGTCAAATCGCGGGTCCGCGCGTCGTTGAACACATGGTCGACACCGTCCTTTATTTTGAGGGCGAGCGCGGTCACCAATTCCGCATCCTGCGTGCTGTCAAAAACCGTTTTGGCCCCGCGGATGAGATCGGCGTATTTGAGATGACCGGCGCAGGCCTGTCCGAAGTGTCAAACCCCTCGGCCCTGTTCCTGACGGACCGCGATGCACCTGCCCCCGGATCGGTGGTCTTTGCAGGCATCGAAGGCACCCGGCCCGTCTTGGTTGAGGTCCAAGCCCTTGTGGCGCCAAGCCAATTGAGCCAACCGCGCCGCGCGGTCGTTGGGTGGGATGGGTCTCGGCTTAGCATGATCCTCGCCGTGCTAGAAGCCCGCGCCGGCATTTCCTTCGCAGGGCTTGATGTTTACCTCAACATCGCAGGCGGCATCAAAATCTCGGAACCCGCCGCGGACCTTGCCGTCGCATGTGCGCTGCTTTCTGCCCGCGAAGATGCCGCATTACCGCCCACAACTGTGGTTTTTGGGGAACTCAGCCTGTCTGGTGCGCTGCGCCCCGTCTCGCAGGCCGAAAATCGGTTGAAAGAAGCTGCAAAACTTGGTTTCACAGCCGCAATCGCACCAACGGGGTGCAAGACCGGAAATTCAGACGACCTGCAGATCAATTTGCAGCCTGATCTGATCACTCTGGTGGGCGAAGTGTTTGGCGCGGGCTAAACGCGACAGACGGAGCGGGATGCATGGACGGCTTTACCATTATTGACGCGGGCGTAGCGGCCGTAATTGTCATCTCGGCGATTTTGGCCTTTTCGCGTGGCTTGGTCCGTGAAGGCATGGCGATCGTCGGCTGGATCGCGGCGGCTTTCCTTGCGTTTACGTTTGCCGGCGCAGCCGAGCCTCTGATCCGCGAAATCCCCTATGTGGGTGATTTCATCGGCGAAAGCTGTGAATTGGCGATCATCGCGGCCTTTGCCGTGGTGTTTGCTGTGTCGCTTGTGGCCACGTCGATATTTACGCCGCTGTTTTCCTCCGCGATCCGCAATTCGGTCCTTGGGGCGACCGACAAGGGCCTCGGCTTTTTGTTCGGCGTCCTGCGCGGCGCCCTTTTGGTGACCGTGGCCTTTATCGTGGTGGACCGTGTCACAACGGATGGCGCAATCCCCATGGTGGATGACAGCCGCTCTGCTGCGATTTTTGAGCGGGTCCAACAGCAGGTTGAGGCACAGATTCCATCTGACGCTCCGGGTTGGATTTTGGAACGCTACCAACAGCTCGTCGGTGCCTGTAGTCCGACCGAAGATCCGCTGCAACCGGCCCCCACGGGTAACTAATGTCGCACAAAGCCTCTTGAAGGCGTGACAACCCCGAGGCAAAGCCCTAAACCCCCACGCAGATGACCACGCCGGATCAAGGACACCCCATGACCGACTCTCCCCTGCCCCAAACCGCCTGGCGCGAGACGCCGTTTGATGACGACAAGCTAAAAGAGGAATGCGGGATATTCGGGGTGAACGGCGTGTCCACCGCCGCGAATTTCGTGGCCCTCGGGCTACACGCGCTGCAACACCGTGGCCAAGAGGCCGGCGGCATCGTCGTGCACGATCCAGAACATGGCTTCAACTCCGCCCGTCGCTTTGGCTACGTCCGCGATAATTTCACCAGCCAAGCCGTCATGGACACGCTGCCTGGGCCTATCGCCATCGGCCACGTGCGCTACTCGACCGCCGGCTCCAAAGGGGCGACAGCAATCCGCGATGTGCAGCCCTTTTTTGGCGAATTCGCCATGGGTGGCGCCGCGATTGCTCATAATGGCAATATCACGAACGCCGAAGAGCTACGCCGCGAACTGATTGAGCGTGGCTCGATCTTCCAAAGCTCAAGCGACAGCGAGTGCATCATCCACCTGATGGCGCGCTCTCTTCAGAAAAACATCCCCGAGCGGATGAAAGACGCCCTGCGCCGGGTTGAAGGCGCGTTTTCCGTCGTGGCCATGACTCGCACCAAACTGATCGGCGTGCGCGACGCGCTTGGTGTCCGCCCGCTGGTTCTGGGCCGCATCGGTGATGGTTACGCTCTGGCATCTGAAACCTGTGCCCTCGATATCATCGGCGCTGAGTTTGTACGCGAAATCGACCCCGGTGAAATGGTCGTGATCTCCTCCACGGGTGAGGTCACATCACACCGTCCGTTCGAACAAAAGCCCTCCCGCTTTTGCATCTTTGAACATGTCTATTTCTCGCGCCCCGACAGCATTCTGGGCGGCCGGTCCGTCTATGAAACCCGCGAAAACATTGGCCGGGAATTGGCCAAAGAAGCCCCGGTTGAGGCCGATCTGGTCTGCCCCGTACCTGACAGCGGCACACCGGCGGCAATCGGCTTTAGCTTGCAAAGCGGCATTCCCTACGCGATGGGGATTATCCGCAACCAGTACATGGGTCGCACGTTTATTGAGCCCAGCGAACAGGTCCGCAACCTCGGCGTTCGTCTCAAGCTAAACGTGAACCGTGCCCTGATCCGGGGCAAACGCGTCATCCTCGTAGACGACAGCGTGGTGCGCGGCACAACCTCCCGCAAGATCAAGGAAATGATCCTCGATGCCGGCGCAGCTGAAGTTCACTTCCGCATCGCCAGCCCGCCGACGGCATGGCCATGCTTCTACGGCGTTGATACGCCCCAGCGCGAAAAACTCCTCGCCGCGACAATGTCCGAAGAAGAAATGCGCACGCACCTCGGCGTCGACAGCCTCAAATTCATCTCTCTCGACGGTCTCTACCGCGCAGTGGGTGAAGCAAAAGGCCGGGACGCCAACGCCCCCCAATACTGCGACGCCTGTTTCTCCGGCGAATACCCGGTCGCCCCGCGCGACAAACTCGCCCAAGGCTTCCAACTCAAAACAGCGGCTGAATAAACGCCCTCTTTGGTTTTCAAATATCCTGGGGGCGTCCGAAGGACGGGGGCAAAGCCCCAGTGACCTCAGAAATCACAAACCATACATATCCAATCCAATAAAAAAGCCGCCTCAAAGGGCGGCTTTTTCTAAATCAAGTTATGCCTAGCGCATTAGGCAGATTTCTTGCCCAACGCTGTCCACGCACCAGACACGATCAGTGCTGCGATAACAGCTTTCAGCGCGTCACCAGCAAGAAACGGCAGCATGAACCAACCCAGCAGGTTTTCCATCGTGGGGGCGACCCAACCGGCCTCAATACCCAAACCGCCAGCAACCAGCGCAGGCCACGCTAGACCGGGCACATACAGCAGAGCCGATGCAACTAGTGTCGCGGCCGACAGACCCAGCACCGATTTGACACCGCGCTCAGCAACAAAACCCGCGAACCATGCCATGGCCACGAACCCCAAGAGGAAGCCCGCCGACGGGCCGACAAACGCTGCAAGGCCCGGTGCCGTTGTCAGTGTGAACATTGGCAGGCCAGCAGCGCCCTGCGCCAGATAGGCCACAAGTGTGATCGCACCAAGGCGTGAGCCGAAGGTCAATCCAACGACCAAAATGGCCAGTGTTTGCAGCGTCATGGAGGTCGCGCCCAAAGGCACCGACACTTTGGCGGCGATCGCAATGATAGCGGAGCCCGCCAGCACCAAAAGCGCCTGTTTCAGAAGTGTGTTTTGGCCCAGTGTGGCTTGGGTAAGGGTCATGCGTGGCTCTCCGTTCACATATTTCTCAAACGTAATGCCAAGCTCGCACCACAGAAGTCAAGCGACGCTGACCGCGCATGCCCTTGCACGACGTCGCAGGGCGTGCCACATGCTCCGCCATGAAACAAAACACTCCTCCTTCCCTCGCGCTGATCACCGGCGCATCCCGCGGTCTTGGGGCGGGCATTGCTATCGCTCTTGCGGCTCGCGGCACGCACATCATGGCTGTCGCCCGGACAACTGGCGCGCTCGAAGAACTGGATGACAAGATCAAGGCAGTAGGTGGCGACGCCACGCTCGCGCCGATGGACATTACGAATGACGGCGCGATGCAGCACCTGTGCCGCTCGGTGCATGATCGGTGGGGGGCCCTGCCTTTGTGGGTGCATACCGCAATCCACACACCTCCCCTCGCCCCGGTCACCCAGATCGACGCAAAGGCCATGGACAAAAGCATCGCCAACAACATCAAGGCTGTCTCGACCCTGATGACATACGTGAACCCGCTGTTGCAGGCAGCCGCCCCCAACGCCCATGCGGTGTTCCTGGATGATACGTCAGATGCCGCGTTTTCGGGGGCCTATGCCGCGACCAAAGCCGCCACACGCACCCTCGTGCGCCATTGGCAGCGTGAGGCCACGACCCCATCGGCCCCATCGGTGCATTTGTTGGAGCCCGCGCCAACCGCCACGGCTTCGCGCGCACGGTTCTATCCCGGTGAAGATCGCAGCGTGCTCGCAAGTCCCGCTGACGAAGGCGAACGGCTTGTAGCCGCCTTGTTTGGGCCGCGCCCCTAACCTATCGGCGCGCCCGTGGATTACCGCGGGCCGCACCAACCTAAGCCAGACGCTCTAGACGACGCCTTCGGCTTTCTCGGCCAAGGCCTCAGCCCGACCTGCAAAATCCTCAAGCCGCTGTTGCAGCCCCGTGTCGATCGCGGGGGCTGGTACAGCCACATTTTGCGGCGTCTGAAGCTCTTCGATCACGCCTTGCTGCGTGGCCAACTGCGCCTCTAACTTTTTGACGTCTTCTTGCAGCGAGATCGACTTATCCGCCAACATCAGACCCGCCATCAACAACATACGATCTTGGGTGAGCCGCGCCCCAGCCGCCGACAGCTTTTGGGCTTCGGTGTCCAACAGGCCCGAGGCCGATTGCAAATAGGGTTCTTCGCCGGGCTGACAGGCCACGATGAACGACCGCCCGCCAATGTTAATTGTGACGTCAGGCATTGGCGCTCTCCTCAAGCATGGGTTCCAGCTCGGCCAACAGGGTCCGCATCTCGGCCAGATCCGCATGACGCGCGACGCGCAGCGCTTCAACCTCTGCCTCAAGGGCGCGGTTGATCAAACCCGCATCCGTAGCCCCTTGCGCCGCACTTGCGCGCAAGGCGGCGACCACTTCGGTCAACTCTGCGAGGGCAGCCAAATCACCGGGGTCAGCAGCCATCGGTGCCGCAGCGGCCCCCATCGCATCAGCTTGAACGTGAATACGGTCGATTTCCGCATCTTTGGCGGCCAATTCAGCCGCGTGACTGACACGCAGGGCCTCCATATCGGCGCTCACACCGTTTTGCGCTTCGGCCAATGTTGCCCGCAGGTTAGACAATTCGATGTCACGCTCTGCCACAACATGGCTCAGGTCCTGGGTTGGGGCCGCGATCTCCGTTGCGGCGGCCTGCACCTCAGACAATTCATCCTTGAGCGCGGTGATCCGCTCACTCAACTGAGAGGTAACAGTCTGCTCTTCGGCCAGCCTAGCGGCCAAAGCTGCGGCCGACTGTGGCCCGCTCAAGGCGGCCTCCAGACGGTCCAGCGCGCCGGTCAACCGCCGCTCTGCGTCCGTGGTCATATCATTTTCACTCATGGTCCATCCATTCAAACGTGAGAAAAACCTGAGCCCTATGGAATCGCACGCGAGCCCAATTGTCAAAGCGATAGACCGCGAACAGGCCGATTTTGGCCCTATATCTTGTGGCTAACTCACAAAACGGGCCTTTGGGGGCCGTTTCACCCGGCCCGCACCCAAGAGTGGCTTGCAACGGGGGCCATCCCTGCTATCACGCGCGCAAACATCCCATACCCTTCAAAAAGGACGCCTCATGGACCTCAACGCCCTGCGCACCGCAAACCCCGGCCACTGGCGCCGCGCAACCGCCATTCGCGCGCTGACCCTTGATGCGGTAGCTGCCGCCAACTCGGGGCACTCCGGGATGCCTATGGGCATGGCCGACGTGGCCACGGTTTTGTTTGAGCGTCACATGAAGTTTGATGCCGCCAACCCAGCATGGCCCGACCGGGACCGGTTCGTGCTGTCCGCAGGCCACGGCTCGATGCTGCTGTATTCGCTGCTGCACCTCACGGGTTACCCCGAGATGACGCTGGAGCAGATCAAGAATTTCCGCCAGTTGGGCGCGATCACCGCAGGTCACCCCGAATACGGCCACGCCCCCGGTATCGAAACCACAACCGGCCCCTTGGGTCAGGGCATCGCAACAGCCGTCGGCATGGCCATCGCCGAGGAAATCCAGCGCGCGCGCTACACCAAAAAGATCGTTGATCACTATACATACGTGATCGCCGGCGACGGGTGCCTGATGGAAGGCGTCAGCCAAGAGGCCATCGGCCTTGCAGGTAAGCTGGAGCTGTCGCACCTGATCGTGCTTTGGGATGACAATGGCATCACCATCGACGGCAAGGTCGAGCTTTCGGACGTAACGGACCAAAAACAGCGTTTCTTGGCCTCTGGCTGGGATGTTCTGGAAGTGGATGGCCACGACCCCGAAGCGATTGATGCGGCTATTGCTAAGGCGAAGGGTGGCAAAAAGCCCACCATGATCGCCTGCAAAACCCATATCGCACTGGGTCACGCAGCGCAGGACACCTCTAAAGGTCACGGCGCGCTGACGAATGCCGAACAACTGCTGGCTGCCAAGGCCGCCTATGGTTGGGATCACGGCGCCTTTGAAATCCCTGCTGACGTCAAATCCGAGTGGGAAGCCATTGGCGCCCGCGGTGCCGCCGAGCGTGCCGAATGGGAAGCCCGTCTGGCCGCCCTTGGTGCCAGCAAGCGCGCTGAATTTGAACGCGCTCTAGCTGGTGATGCGCCCAAGCGCCTGTCCGCGACAATCAAACGCCTCAAGCGTGAGATCTCCGAAGGTCAGCCGTCGATGGCGACGCGCAAATCCTCAGAGACGGTGCTCAAGGCGATCAACCCGATCATGGCAGAAACCATCGGCGGATCCGCGGACCTGACCGGGTCGAACAACACGCTGACCGGTGACATGGGCGTGTTTGAGCCGGGCAACCGCAAGGGCCGCTATATCTATTACGGCATCCGTGAGCACGGCATGGCCGCGGCGATGAACGGTATGGCGTTGCACGGTGGTGCAAGGGCTTATGGCGGAACGTTCATGTGCTTTACCGATTATGCGCGCCCCGCGATGCGCCTGTCCGCCCTGATGGGTGTGCCCACGACATACGTTATGACACACGACAGCATCGGTTTGGGCGAAGACGGCCCTACGCACCAACCTGTTGAGCATCTGGCCATGATGCGCGCGACGCCAAACTTCAACGTGTTCCGCCCCGCGGACACCGTTGAAACCGCAGAAGCATGGGAATTGGCGCTGACGTCCAAATCCACGCCTGCGATGCTGTCGCTGACACGTCAAAACGTGCCGACCTTGCGCACGACGCACACTAACAAGAACCAGGTTGCCCAAGGTGGCTACGTTCTGGCCGACGCCGAAGGCAAGCGCATGGCGATCCTGATGGCGACCGGCTCGGAAGTCGCTATCGCAATGGAAGCTCGTGAGTTGCTGCAACAAGACGGCATCGGCACACGTGTGGTTTCCATGCCCTGCTGGGAACTGTTTGAGGAAACCGACGAAGCCTACCGTCGTCGTGTTCTGCCCGGTGGCCCTGTGCGGGTCGCGGTTGAGGCCGGTATTCGGTTCGGCTGGGATCGCTGGTTGTTCGGGGAGCGCGGCAAGCGTGAAAAGTCCGGCTTTGTGGGCATGCACGATTTCGGCGCCTCCGCCCCTGCCGAAGTCCTTTATGAGCACTTCGGGATCACGCCACAGGCGATCGCCGACAAGGTCAAATCCCTGCTGTAATTCTCAAAAGGCGCTCCCAACGGAGCGCCTTTTTTCCAATGAAGTATCCTGCACTCAGGCCAGCATTCCTGCGCCCTGATGCCTCAGGGTCCAGTAAACCCCTTGCTCGATTTAAGTTTTTACCGCCCCATAAGGCTTTAACCAAAACTTTGCGAGTAACGATGAAACACCTTATTTTAACGACCGCCCTTGCCCTCTCTTTTTTCGCAGAGGACGCACAGGCGGGGACGGTTACCTATAATAGCAGGGGATTTGAAACCGTATCTGTCCCCATGTTTGACCCCGCCATGGGGTTCCTTACGGCCGTTGACTACCGCATGACCGGTGCCATTGGCGGGACAGATACCGATAATTCATACACATTGCTGACGGCAAGCGCCTACGCAGACATCAGGATTTCTTTTCGAGGACAATCCATGACGGCTACGGATCGCAACACGACAGTTTGCGGCGACGTCATAATCGACCCCAAGTGGGGAACAGAGTGCCGCAGTGCACTATCGGCAAGTGCCTATGCGATGGCCGAAATCGTCAGATCGCTGTCTCTTGAAAACGGGGACAACTTGCCGCTCCAATTTAACGGAACACGTAGTCTGGTGGGCAAAGCCACAGGTTGGTCAGGTCCGCGCAGCTACATCGGCGATGCACTCTCTACGACCCTGTCCATCACATACACGTTCGCCGACGCACCGCCTGATCCACTACCTGCGGCCTATGCGGCCCTGCCTCTCCCGGCGTCAGCCCCATTGTTACTAGCCGGACTTGGCGGCATTGCCGTCCTGCGCAGGCGCAGGGCGCACCAGCAAAAGACCACTCATTAACCAGTTAGCCGACCAAAAACGGGGCGTGCTCTAGTGCGCGCGCCCCATCGATGTCATCGTTTTTTCCACCACAGGGATCAGCGCGAACCCAAGGACGATGCCGAGCACGCCGTCCATAATCGCCTTCGCCGTCCATTCCAGCCCGCCGCTGCCTGCGGCAATTGCGTGGGCGGCATCTTCGATCAGCTGCTCAGGCCCGTGCCATCCCATCTCGGCCCAAGCGTGCACAATAATTGACCCACCAACCCAGAGCATTGCGGCAGTGCCAACCACCAACAACAGCTTCATAAAGGTGGGCATTCCCTTGACGATCCCACGCCCGATGGCCGCCGAAACACCGCCACGCGCGGACATGTGTAGCCCTACGTCATCCGCCTTTACGATGATCGCAACTGCGCCGTAGACCAACGCCGTGATCCCGATGGCAACCACCACCAATGCGGCCCCCTTGAACACCAGGCCCGATTCCGCAGGCAACGCCGACAGCGCGATGGTCATGATCTCAGCCGAAAGGATAAAGTCCGTCTTGATCGCGCCCTTCACCTTTTGCTCTTCTAAATGCGCGGGGTCACCTTTGACCCCTTTGGCGTCCAGATCAACGTGCCCCGGTCGGAGCCACTTGAGGATTTTCTCAGCCCCCTCAAAGCAAAGATAGGCGCCGCCAAGCATCAACAAAGGGGCGATCAGCCACGGCGCAAAAACTGACAAAATCAGGGCCGCCGGCGTCAGGATCAAAAGCTTGTTCAGGATTGAGCCGCGCGCGATTTTCCACACGATAGGCAATTCCCGCTCTGCGGAGAAACCAGTCACGTATTTCGGCGTCACGGCCGCATCATCAATCACAGCACCCGCAGCCTTGGCGCCAGCCTTGCTCGCTTGCGCAATGACGTCATCCACCGAAGCCGCTGCGATCTTTGCAATTCCGGCCACATCATCCAATAGCGCCAACAGGCCCGACATTTGCGAATCTCCCTTTAAGGTTACCGCAGGGTAACGCACGAAATTCCTTACGCAATCCGCACCGGTTAACCACGACTTCCGCACAGTTCCGCGATGATAGCGATATCAGTTTCCGCTAACGGCAACATTTACCGCTAACACCCGAAAACTGCGACCGTTTCCCCCTTTGTCAAAGGCGCTTGCTCCCGTATATCGGACCCACGGGCACGGGGCTTGCACGGCTAAGAATTGGAGCGAAAGATGACCATCACTGTCGGGATCAACGGATTTGGACGCATCGGACGGTGCACGCTGTCGCACATCATTGAATCGGGGCGTAATGACATTGCCGTGGTCAAGATGAACGCCACAGGGCCGATCGAAACCAATGCACACCTGCTGAAGTACGACAGTGTCCATGGCCGTTTCGCCGGTGATATCCGGGTTGAAGGGAACACAATGGATTTGGGCCGTGGTCCGATCGAAGTGATGTCGACCTATGACCCGACCGAGCTGGACTGGTCCGGCGTTGATGTTGTTTTGGAATGCTCCGGCCAGTTCAACGCCCGTGACAAAGCCGCCGTCCACATGGATCACGGCGCCAAGCGTGTTTTGGTATCCGCCCCCGCCACGAACGCCGACAAAACCATCGTTTACGGTGTGAACCACCGCGAATTGGACAGCGCGCATCACGTGGTGTCGAACGCATCGTGCACAACGAACTGCCTCGCGCCCCTTGCCAAGGTGTTGAATGACGCCATCGGCATCGAAAGCGGCATCATGACAACCGTCCACTCCTACACCGGGGACCAGCCAACGCTGGACCGCCGCCACAAGGACCTGTATCGCGCCCGCGCCGCTGCTATGGCGATGATCCCAACATCCACCGGTGCGGCCAAGGCCATCGGCGAAGTCATCCCTGCCCTGAATGGCAAGCTCGACGGCACCGCATTGCGCGTGCCAACGCCAAACGTCTCGGCCGTCGATCTGACCTTTGTCGCGTCCAAGGACGTGACTGTTGCGGATGTAAATGCCGTCGTCGCGGAGGCGGCCGCCGGTCACATGGGCCACGTGCTGTCCTACGACCCTGAGCCCAAGGTCTCGATCGACTTTAACCACACAACGCATTCGTCGATCTTTGCGCCCGACCAGACCAAGGTCATCGGACGCCAAGTCCGCGTGCTGGCATGGTACGATAACGAGTGGGGCTTTTCGTGCCGGATGGCCGATGTCGCCACGGCAATGGGCCGCCTGATCTAACCTAAGCATCCCATAAGATACTCCAAAGCCCCGCCCCAACCGGCGGGGTTTTGCGTTGTACCTTGCCCTGCGTGGTACATGCGCACTTTCCCCGGGATGCTCGCTCTGGCAAGCTGCCGCTATGTCAAACCGCTTTGCCCTGTTTTTCTTCGCCCTACTCTGCGGCTTGCTGGCATTTGACTGGCTCCGAAACGACGCCCAAGTGGTTATTTTCCTAGGTCAACGGCTTTTGGAGCTCATCGCATGGATCGCATTCTGGCGATAAGCGACCAGTCGAAACGCCCAGACTTGCGCGTTCGGCCTCAACATGTTAGCGCTACCATAAATTAACTGAAATTCAGAACGGAGACCGGGTATGACCGTGCGCGTGGCAATCAATGGCTTTGGCCGCATCGGACGCAATGTCTTGCGGGCGTTAGTGGAACAGGGTCGGACCGACCTAGAGGTCGTGGCCATCAATGACCTTGGGCCCGTGGAAACGAACGCCCACTTGCTGCGTTTTGACTCTGTCCATGGTCGCTTTCCGGGGACCGTCACAACCACGGACGACACGATTGACGTGGGCCGCGGCCCGATCAAGGTCACTGCCATCCGCAACCCTGCGGACCTGCCCTGGGGCGATGTTGATATCGTGTTAGAATGTACTGGCATCTTCACTTCTCGCGAAGCGTGCCAAGCACATCTGGACACCGGCGCGCGCCGCGTCCTGATCTCTGCACCCGGCAAAGACACAGACAAAACAATTGTCTACGGCGTGAACCACGCCAGCCTAACGGCCCAAGACATCGTGGTGTCCAACGCGTCTTGCACCACAAACTGCCTCGCCCCTGTGGCACATGTGCTGCACCAAGCTATCGGGATCAAACGCGGCTTTATGACCACGATCCACAGCTACACCGGCGATCAACCAACGCTCGACACCATGCACTCGGATCTCTACCGCGCGCGCGCCGCGGCCATGTCGATGATCCCAACCTCCACTGGCGCTGCCCGTGCCGTGGGCCTTGTGCTGCCCGAGCTGGCAGGCAAACTCGACGGTGTCGCGATCCGCGTGCCCACCCCCAATGTCTCGGCCGTTGATCTGACGTTCGAAGCAACCCGTGAAACATCCGTTGAGGAAATCAACGAAGCCCTCAAAGCGGCCGCAGCAAACGGCCCGCTCCAAGGCATCCTTGCGGCCACCGACGACAAACTCGTGTCGATGGATTTCAACCACGACCCACATTCCTCCATTTTCGCAACCGACCAGACCAAGGTCATGGACGGCACAATGGTCCGCATCCTCAGCTGGTATGACAACGAATGGGGCTTCTCGAACCGGATGCTCGACACGGCTGCCGCCATGGGAAAACTGCTTTAACGGCCCAACCGCGCAAAAAGAAATGGCAAAGGGGCAAATCGCCCCCTTGCTCCTCCTTTGTTCCAAAAATACTCATCCACCAGACGCAACTGGCGGCAACAGAACTGGCGGAGAGACCTAATGAGCTGGAAAACACTCGACGACATGGATTTGACGGGCAAGCTGGTCTTGACCCGCGTGGATATCAACGTGCCGATGGAAAACGGGCGCGTTACTGACGACACCCGTATTCAACGTATCCTTCCGACCTTGCGCGATATCCTTGCCGCAGGCGGGCGTCCCGTGACGCTTGCGCACTTTGGTCGCCCCAAGGGCCAGCCCAATCCCGACATGTCCCTACGGCTTGTCGCCCCCGCGCTAGAAGCCGCGTTGGGCCACCCCATCACCTTCTTTGAGAAGCCTTCGCGTGCCGATCTAGACGCGCTGCCCGAGGGTGCCGTTGCCCTGATCGAGAACACGCGATTTTCTCCGCTGGAAACAGAAAACGCCCCCGAAATGGCGGCCTTTCTGGCCTCCTTAGGCGACATCTATTGCAATGATGCCTTCTCGGCCGCGCACCGTGCCCATGCATCTACCGAAGGTGTGGCCAAGCTGCTGCCCTCCTGTGCCGGGCGCTTGATGCAGGCTGAGCTCAGCGCGCTTGAGGCCGCTCTGGGCGCGCCCAAGCGCCCTGTCACGGCAGTTGTCGGCGGGGCCAAAGTCTCAACCAAGTTGGAACTTCTGGGTAACCTTGTGCACCGGGTCGATACGCTTGTGATCGGCGGCGGCATGGCCAACACATTTCTGGCCGCCCAAGGCATCGACGTCGGCAAATCCCTTGCTGAGCATGAGATGACCGACACCGCCATTCAAATCCTGGAAACGGCCCGCGTTGCCGGATGCCGCATCCTGCTGCCCTCGGATGTTGTGGTCGCGCGCGCGTTTGAGGCCAATGCAGAATGTGAGGTTGTTCCTGCAGATGCCTGCCCCGCCGACGCCATGATCCTAGATGCAGGGCCCGACGCCACCGCACAAATCATCGCGGCCTTTGAAGCCTCCAAGACCTTGATCTGGAACGGCCCGCTCGGTGCCTTTGAAATCCCGCCCTTTGACACAGCAACCAACGCCGCGGCCCAAGCCGCAGCGCGCCTGACCCGCGATGGCGGCCTGATTTCCGTGGCCGGCGGCGGCGATACGGTGGCGGCCCTCAACACCTCGGGCGCGGGTGCGGACTTTACCTACATCTCCACCGCAGGTGGCGCATTCCTTGAATGGATGGAGGGCAAAACTCTCCCCGGGGTTGCAGCACTGCAAAGCTGATGCGCGACCGTTAGCGCGATCATAATTGCGGTCCCTTTCTGAGGCAGCTAAGCCAGTGTTAACACATTCAGAAAGGCCGCTTCTATGAACGAGACACAAGCCAACCAAGTCCGGACCGGTAAAGGATTTATTGCCGCCCTCGACCAATCTGGCGGCTCGACGCCCAAGGCCCTACGCCTGTATGGCATCGAAGAGGATGCCTATTCCAGCGAGGCGGAGATGTTCGACCTTATCCACGCCATGCGCGCGCGCATCGTGGACGCACCCGCTTTTTCTGGCGAAAAAGTCGTTGGCGCGATCTTGTTTGAGATGACCATGGACCGCGAAATGGGCGGCAAGCCAAGCCCCGCAGCCCTGTGGGACGACAACGGCGTTGTTCCGTTCCTCAAAATCGACAAGGGACTCGCGGATGAGGCCGACGGCGCGCAAATGCTCAAGCCCATGCCCGATCTGGACGCGCTTTTGACCCGCGCGGCAGCCAAGGGGATCTTTGGGACCAAAGAACGGTCGGTCATTCACGCGGCAAACCCCGTCGGCATCGCCGCAGTTGTCGCCCAACAGTTTGAGGTCGCGCGCCAAGTGCTGGCCCATGGCCTGATCCCGATCATCGAACCCGAGGTCACGATCTCCATCGCCGACAAAGCAGCAGCTGAGGATATCTTGCTGGCGGAAATCGCCAAACACCTGGACACGGTACCTGCGGGCCAAGAGGTTATGCTAAAACTGACCCTGCCCGAAAAGGCGAACCTGTATCAGCCCCTGGTCGATCATCCCGCCGTCATGCGTGTCGTGGCCCTTTCGGGCGGGTATTCCCGCGAGGAAGCCAACACACGCCTGTCGCAGAACACGGGCGTCATCGCCTCGTTCTCTCGCGCGTTGACCGAGGGCCTTTCGGCGCAGCAATCCGATGAGGCTTTCAACAGCACAATCGCCGCTACAATCGACAGCATCTACGTAGCCTCCGTCGCGGGCTAAGCGCGAAGGCCCGCAAATACCGGCCACGGGGGATTCACAAATCCCCCGGGCTCTGCCATACTGCACCAAAGGCCCATCCAGAGGCCGCACTTCGAGGCGCACCATGGCACGACCCCATCGAACCCGTTCCCTGTTTTCGTTGTTCTTCATCGTTGGCGTTTTGACGCTTGCGGGGTACTTCACCTTTGCCGCGGTACAGGGTGAATACGGCTTGTTTGAGCGGATCGAGCTAGAGGCGCAGCGCAGCGAGTTGCAGCAAGAGTTCGACCAGCTTGAGGCCGACGTTGTTGCAATGGAAAACCTGACCAAGCGAATGTCAGACGAGTATCTAGACGTGGATCTGTTGGACGAACGCGCCCGCAAGGTGCTGGGCCTTGTGCGCGCGGATGAGATTGTCATCCAATAAAACCATCCCCTAAGCGCCCTTTACGCGGGTTTCCGAGCAGATTGTCGCGGCATTAACTGTGCTGTAGACAGCCGCGCCGTTGCCGATTACAAGATAGTTCAATACTAAACTATCCGCGATTGCTCGCCCGGAGGAACCCTTACATGGCCACCAAAAGCGCTAAGAGTGCGAAGAAACCGAACGTTTCATCAGAAGAATTGATGGAGCACTACCGTCAAATGCTTCTGATCCGCCGCTTTGAAGAAAAAGCAGGCCAGTTGTATGGCATGGGTTTGATCGGGGGGTTCTGCCACCTCTACATTGGTCAAGAAGCCGTTGTGGTTGGCCTAGAGGCCGCCGCAGAGGAAGGCGACAAGCGCGTCACGTCCTACCGTGATCACGGCCACATGTTGGCCTGCGGCATGGACCCAAACGGCGTTATGGCCGAACTGACGGGCCGCGAAGGTGGCTATTCCAAGGGCAAAGGCGGCTCCATGCATATGTTCTCGAAAGAGAAACATTTCTATGGTGGCCACGGTATCGTGGGGGCGCAGGTGCCCATCGGTGCGGGCCTCGCTTTCGCTGACAAGTACCTTGGGAATGACCGCGTATCGTTCGCCTATTTTGGCGATGGAGCCGCGAACCAAGGTCAGGTCTATGAGACCTTCAACATGGCTTCCCTCTGGGAGCTGCCCGTCATTTTCGTAATTGAAAACAACCAGTACGCCATGGGTACATCGGTGCAGCGGGCCTCCAAGACGCCAGACATCTACACACGTGGTCTTGGCTTTGGCATTCCTGGCGAAGCGGTTGACGGGATGGATGTCCTTGCGGTCAAAGCCGCTGGAGAAAAGGCCGTCGCGCACTGCCGCGCAGGCAAAGGCCCCTATATTCTTGAGATGAAAACATACCGCTATCGCGGCCACTCCATGTCGGATCCCGCCAAATACCGGACCCGTGATGAGGTGCAAAAGATGCGCGAAGAGCGCGACTGCATCGAGCAAGTTCGTGACATGTTGCTGACCGGCAAGCACGCCAACGAAGACGAGCTAAAGGCAATCGACAAAGACATCAAAGCCATCGTGAACGAGAGCGCAGAATTCGCCAAGACGAGCCCCGAGCCCGCTTTGGAAGAACTCTGGACCGACATCTACGCCGATTGAGCCGACAGAATTTGAGGAGAACTACCAATGGCAACTGAAATTCTGATGCCGGCTCTCTCGCCGACCATGGAAGAGGGCACACTGGCCAAATGGCTGGTAAAAGAGGGCGACACCGTTGCCTCGGGCGATATTATCGCCGAGATCGAAACCGACAAAGCCACGATGGAATTTGAAGCCATCGACGAAGGTGTTGTAGGCAAACTGCTGATTGCTGAGGGCACCGAGGGCGTCAAAGTGAACACCCCCATCGCCATCATCGGTGAAGCCGGTGAGGACATGTCCGCCCCCGCCGAACCCGCCGCCGCAGCGCCCGCAGCAGCCGAGGCCCCTGTCGCATCCGCGCCGGCCACCGCCGCCGCACCAGTGGCCCCCGTTGTGGACAGCAGCCCCGATTACCCCGAGGGCACGCCAATGAAAACGCAGACCGTGCGCGAAGCGATCCGCGACGCAATGGCCGAAGAAATGCGCCGCGACGACACCGTCTATTTGATGGGCGAAGAGGTTGCGGAATACCAAGGCGCCTACAAGGTCAGCCAAGGTATGCTGGACGAATTCGGCGCGCGCCGCGTTATCGACACACCGATCACCGAGCACGGCTTTGCCGGGATCGCGACGGGCTCGTCCTTTGCAGGTCTGCGCCCCATCGTCGAGTTCATGACGTTTAACTTCGCCATGCAAGCCATTGACCACATTATCAACTCTGCAGCCAAGACACTGTATATGTCTGGCGGTCAGATGGGGGCACCCATGGTGTTCCGTGGCCCCAATGGCGCGGCCGCCCGCGTCGGTGCACAGCACTCACAGGATTACGCGGCATGGTACGCCTCGATCCCCGGCCTCAAGGTTGTGATGCCCTACTCAGCCGCGGACGCCAAAGGCCTGATGAAGACCGCCATTCGCGATAACAATCCGGTCATCTTCCTTGAGAACGAGATCCTCTACGGGAAATCGTCCGAAGTACCGGACATGGATGACTTCACCATCCCCTTCGGCAAAGCCCGCACATGGCGCACCGGCTCGGACGCCACGATCGTCAGCTGGGGCATCGGAATGACCTACGCGCTTGAAGCCGCTGAAAAGCTGGCCGAAGAGGGTATCGAATGTGACGTGATCGACCTGCGGACCCTGCGTCCCATCGATTATGACGCGGTCATCGCCTCGGTGCAAAAAACCAACCGCTGCGTGATTGTGGAAGAAGGCTTCCCAGTCGGCTCGCTCGCCAACCATATGGCCAGCGTCATCATGGAGCGCGCGTTTGACTACCTCGACGCGCCGGTCCTGAGCCTGACGGGCAAGGATGTGCCGATGCCATACGCGGCCAACCTTGAGAAATTCGCGCTGATCACCACCGATGAGGTCGTGGCCGGTGTTAAACAAATTGCTTACCGTTAAGGAGCGCGCGACATGCCGACAGAAATCCTGATGCCCGCGCTGTCCCCGACGATGGAGGAAGGGACGCTCGCGAAATGGTTGGTCAAGGAAGGGGACACTGTCTCCTCCGGTGACCTTTTGGCCGAAATTGAGACCGACAAAGCCACGATGGAGTTTGAAGCCGTCGACGATGGTGTTGTGGGTAAAATCCTGATCCCGGAAGGGTCCGAAGGGGTCAAGGTTAACACCCCCATCGCGGTCATGCTTGAAGACGGCGAAAGCGCGGACGACATTGGCGCAGCCTCTGCACCCGCGCCCGCCGCCGCACCCGTGGCCACCTCCACAGAGGCGGCCCCCGTTGCCGCAACCCCTGCCCCCGCTGCCACCAAAGCCGCTGATGGATCGCGCCTGTTCGCGACCCCATTGGCCCGCCGGATCGCCGCGGACAAGGGATTGGACCTAAACACAATTTCAGGGTCCGGTCCCCATGGCCGTATCGTCAAAGCGGATGTCGAAAACGCGACTGCGGCCCCCAAAGCCGCCGCACCAGCTGCAACTGCATCCGCCCCCGCCGCAACGGCTGCAGCACCCGCGGCTGCTGGCACCGGTCCGACGACCGACCAAGTGCTGGCCATGTACGCGGATCGTGAGTTCGAGGAAGTCTCTCTGGACGGAATGCGCAAAACCATCGCCGCACGCCTGACAGAGGCCAAACAGAACGTGCCACACTTCTATCTCCGCAAGGATATCGAACTGGACGCACTGCTGGCCTTCCGTGGGCAACTCAACAAAACGTTGGAGCCGCGCGGCGTTAAGCTGTCGGTGAACGATTTCATCATCAAGGCCTGTGCGCTCGCGCTTCAACAGGTGCCTGACGCGAATGCGGTTTGGGCCAACGATCGGGTGCTTTCGCTCAAGCCTTCCGACGTGGCCGTAGCTGTCGCGATCGAGGGTGGGCTGTTCACCCCGGTGCTCAAAGACGCCGACATGAAATCACTCTCGGCGCTCTCGGCTGAGATGAAGGACCTTGCCTCCCGCGCGCGGGATCGCAAACTTGCCCCCCACGAATACCAAGGCGGCAGCTTCGCGATTTCAAACCTTGGAATGTTCGGGATCGACAACTTTGACGCCATCATCAACCCACCCCATGCCGCCATTTTGGCCGTGGGTGCCGGTGCCAAAAAGCCCGTCGTTGGCTCAGATGGTGAGTTGAAGGTGGCCACGGTCATGTCGACAACACTTTCGGTCGATCACCGCGTGATTGACGGCGCACTTGGGGCGAACCTGTTGAACGCGATCAAGGAAAACCTCGAAAACCCAATGGGTATGCTGGCCTAATCAGCTGCACTAGAACGCAAAAAAGGCGGCCCTCCGATCAGGAGAGCCGCCTTTTTTAATGTCCAAAGCTTAGGCCCTAGTCAGAGCCGCGCACACCCAAAAGCTGGTCCATGGTGACCGAGGGCTGCGAACAGCCCGCCTCGCCCACAATGCGCGCGGGCACACCAGCGACCGTCTTCATCGGAGGCACGGTTTCCAAAACCACCGATCCTGCCGCGATCCGTGAGCAATGGCCAATATGGATATTGCCCAACACATGCGCACCGGCCCCGATCAATACACCATCACCAATTTTTGGGTGGCGGTCGTCGTCTTCCTTGCCCGTTCCACCCAGTGTCACGGAATGCAGCATTGAGACGTTGTCCCCCACTACGGCCGTCTCACCGATTACGATGGAATGTGCATGGTCGATCATCAACCCTTTGCCCACACGGGCGGCCGGGTGAATGTCGATACCAAAGGCCTCAGACACACGCATCTGAATGAAATAGGCCAAATCCTGTTGACCACGGTTCCACAGCCAATGCCCCACGCGGTAGGCTTGAACGGCTTGGAACCCCTTGAAATACATCAAGGGTTGCATCAACCGATGACAGGCGGGATCACGCTCAAACACGGCGACCAAGTCTGCACGTGCCGCAGCTGCTGTGCCGTTGTCCTCGTCCCGCAAAGCCTGATCCGCGACCTCACGCACCAGCTGTTCGGACATCGCCGGCGATGCGATTTTTTCTGCAATGCGAAACGCCAAGGCACCTTCAAAGTTCGCGTGATGCAGGATGCATGAATGCACCATACCACCTAACAAAGGCTCTTGCGCGATGGCCGCACGTGCTTCTTCGCAGATGCGGTCCCAGATCGGATCAATGGAGCGAAGGGGTTTTTCTTGCAATGCCATGGGACCTCCAGAGGTTCAGCGGTATTGCGGTGACCATAGCAGTGCGGCCCCGCGCGCGCCAGATCAAGCGCGCGCGGGGCGTAACATAGCTAGGATTTTGAGAAAAGGGACGTTCCGCTCTAGGGCAGCAAAAGAACCGCCGGTGAGCCAAGCCCAAACCGATCAGACAGTTGCACCACATGCACCTCGTCACCCGCGCCCAGCGCCATAGCCGCAACATCGGATGCAGGGATCGAAAGTGTTGAGGTCATGCTCTCAAACGTGCCCAGCGTGACGTCGTCACGCATGAAAGACACCTGATACGCCTCACGCGCCTCGGACACCGGTACATCAAGACCGGCCCAGGTATCCCCGTCCACTCGCGCACGCCGTATCCAGCGAACTGTCAGCCCCCCATCGGCCATCGTTTCAGCGACTAGATGCGCAGGGCGGTAGGGTCTAAGCGCAACCCCCTTAGTGGGCAAAACCTGTTGCGAATATGTACTGTCATCGTATGGGCGGTTGGCCGGCCCAACCAGGTAATGAATGGTCAAATCCCGCTGTGCTGCGTCCATCGGCAACTTGGTCAGGTCCCGCCCAAGAAGAACCACCGTACTGCCCTCTGGCCAAGCTCGCGCGGCCAAGCCCTCGGTTCCATTCTGCCCCCGAAGGCGCAGCGATATCTCATAGGTGTTCGGCCCGATCAAAACCGCATTCTGAAATTGGAAAAGCTCCCACTCGTCGATGCTTCCATCGCCAATGGCCATAACGTTGGCACCGTTCAACACAGACAGACGCTCAGCGCTCGACAAATCGCCGCCAGACACCTCTACGCGCAGCGCTGGCCCACGATCCCAGATGCCCGCCCGAGCAGGCTCCAGAACGTTAAGCGTCGTACCCACAACGGATGGCGCACTCACGACCCCCTTCAACGCATAGTCAGACTGCTGCATCGAACCAAACACAGCAACATCGCCACGCCAAGGCACGGCATTCACCGCAACATGCGGCCCTGGGGCCTCATCCATCGTGGCTGCTATCGGCAAATCCATGAACTGCGCATAGACAGGCACAACAGTAAACGTAGGCCGCTGTTTTGGCACAACGTCCAAGATTTCGGCAGGGTCATATGTGCTGACCTCTGTCCGAATGGCCTCTACCTGCTTCATGCCCTGATCATCGATCCGGTCCACACGAAAAACTTCGGGTACACCGGCGCCCGCGTCGAACCGGACGAGGTCACCCGGTAGGATATCATTACGAGAGGGCGGCAACGCAAAGGCAACCGTATCGCGCGAAACTCGCGACTGAGCTTGCCACCGTTCCGCGACAGCATGCCCTTCACCTACACTTAATACCAATGGCAACTCAGTTTGGGATACTGTCGCCGTCCGATCTTGCGGCCAGGCGGCCTCAACCGTTTTGGACTGATAGCTGCTGGCGGCCTCAACGAAGTCGACCATTACCTTACCCGCTACATCCGTTGATGGCGCTGTTTCGCGTTTCAACACCTCTTGCCCATCGCCCTGATCGACAAACCCCTCAGGATCGATATCTACAAGCCGCGCGTTCTTACGCATCGTAAAGACAAGCGTCCCCGAGACTTCGGTCACGTCCAAACCATACGCCATCAACAAAGGCTGCAGGCTGGAACGGGTGGACTGAACATCCCTAATTTCAAAGCCTTGAACCAGCCCCTCTACCCGAGAGACGTCATAGTCCACATAGCCTGCGCGCTCACACAGCTCCGCCACAACCAACGCAAGAGGTTGCGCACTCAGACGACCATTCAACCAATGCCCGCGCTTATAGTTATCCCCGTCGGACCAAAGCGATGTGTTATTGGGAAACTCCGGCCAAGGACGCGCATCATACGCCCACACATGGGCGCGTGACATATCAATCATCGCGTCACCATATATGTCAGAGGTTGGATTGTGCGCAGGATCGGACCAATAGCGCAGCGTCGCTTGGATATAACGCATCTGCAAGAAATCATCGCGTCTGCCATTGGAATAATGCGGCAATGCACTTTCCGAGGACTTAGCATCAATGAATTTGTTCGGCTGATTGGTGCCCTTGTCGATCGCAGCACATCCAAATTCCGTGAACCAGATCGGCTTGGACTGTGGCACCCACGCTGTCGGGGATGCTGACCTTACACTCCCTACGCGTTCATGGTGCGCAAGGCTCCACCAGCTTTTGATATCTTTATAGCGGTAAACCCAAGGCTCATCAAAGGCACCGTCAGTGATAGGTGCTCTCTCCTGCGCGTCCCGAGCAGCCTGATCGGGATAGAACCAATCATAGCCCTCCCCCCCAGCGACGTTAGCCATCAGGTAGTCTTCATTATAAATAGAGCCGTAGGATGCATCCAAATGGTCATCCCCATCCCGCCAATCAGACAGCGGCATGTAGTTGTCCATTCCGATGAAGTCGAGGTTCTCGTCCGCCCACAAAGGATCAAGGTGGAAGAACACATCTCCCTCCGGGCTTTGATATCCAAAGTACTCGGACCAATCAGCAGCGTAGCCCAGCTTTGCATCTGGCAAAAGCGTGCGGACTTGGCCCAGCAATTCCACCATGCGTGCAACCGCTGGGAAGCTATTGTTATCCCCACGGATCTGCGTCAACGCCCGCATCTCAGACCCGATGCAAAAGGCATCAACACCGCCCGCGGCGGCACAAATCGCGGCATTGTGAAGGATGAACCGATTGTAAGCCCAGTCATCCGCTGGCCCCGTGTACGACACAGCACCGTTTGCCACACCAAAGTCACCAGCGTTTACCGTACCGAAAAACGCATCAACCTCCGCGGCTGCCGCAGCAGTGCCATCAGTTGATCCATCAACGCCCGGCGCCAGTTCTGTCGTAATGCGCCCCCGCCACGGGAACGATGGCTGGCTTTCCAAACCGCTGTACGGATCGGTCAGCGTATTCCCATCCAAGACTTCCATCAGGATAAACGGGTAAAACACCGCTCTCTTGCCGCGTTCCCGAATAGACACCAAAGCCTCAATCACTGACTGGTCCGTGGGGGTGCCCCCATACACGCTTTTGCCATCAACTTTCGACAATATCTCTGCGGAAAAACGGTCCAACCCCGCAACTCGCCAAGGCATCTCCTTTGGGTCACCTGTATTCTGATCCACTTTGGGCTTAATCGTGCACGAATTGCAGCGCAGATCGCTGCCAAACCAACTGCTGATCAGCAAAATGGATTCAAGCGCAGGCATCTCCCCCTCAGCGGCCCGCAAAGACGCATCAAAATCGCTCTCTCCGGAGGGCGTATTCATGTTAAGGGACGTGACACGACCGAGCCCTTCGTCCACATGCACTGGCGTCGTCGCAAGACTGTATTCGCCCGTCCCCGGAATTAGTGCCACACCCGGCACAATCCGCGCAGGCGCCGGCGTCAACTCTGGATTCTGGGGATCAACAGCACGGATCACTTCAAAGGAAAACTGCGGCACACGGTTGCCAAAGGGCTTCAACGGCAGCCGATCAAACACAACATAGGCCATGCCCCGATACGCGGGCGTCTGATCAACACCCTCAATCGCTTCAATAGCACTGTCCGGCAGTTGATCTTCGGCGCCCGTATAGACCCGAAAGGTAAAATCCTTAGCCTGGATTTCAGTCCCGTCCGCCCAAATACGCCCAATCCGACTGATCTGCCCTTCGCACACCGAAACGGCAAGGCTCACGAAATACTCATAAGTGGTGGAAGCAGGCTGGCTCGGTGCACCCTTACCACCCCCACCTGATGTGCTCTTTTCTTCATTGAACTGCGATGACCAAATGACCTGCCCCGGGATACGATAGGCCCCAGCAACTCGCGAAACAGCTGCACCCTCTGTGGCCCCGTTGATCCGAAACCGGTCGATACGACCGTACTCCACCACATCCGATCCAGAGCCCATGATCTTTTGATCAATAACCCGACCAAGGGTCGAACCCGCCGCCCGCCCTACGACAGCGGCACTCATCCCTAGAACTGAGCCCCCGATGCTGCCGCCAATTGATGCGCCGATGGCGCCAAGTACGAGAGTGGCCATAATGAAAAATTCCTAGGCGTGAGGGGGGAAGGTAAAGCGCGCCGTCAGCGCACGTTGCCACGGGGCGGACAAACTGGTCTCGACGACCCCGTGACGTGCATAGGCATGGATAAATCGTGGCGTTGGCTCAACTGTCACAAGGATGCCAAGGTGTTTGGCTACCGCCGTTTTACGCATACGAAACAGTAGGACCTGACCTGATGTCAAAGGCGTCTCGGCATCGACATCCTGCAGAACTTGACGCGCAGAATTCCAAAGCACTTCAGCCTTAGAAACCTCGGACCAATCATAAGTGTAGGCCGGGATCGGAACCGGCTCCGCCCCAACCACATCGCGCCAAACACCACGCACAAGCCCAAGGCAATCACTGCCCGCACCCTTGCACGACATCTGATGTTGATAGGGCGTACCAATCCAAGTGCGTGCGGATGCAACGACTTTGTCACCTATCACCGTGGCACCTGTCACAACTGGCCCCCATCCATCGTCAGACGGCTAGAGGGATAACTCATCGCCCAATCCTCACCGGGGATTGTTGGGAAACCGCGAAAGTTCAGGATATTGTCGAACTTAACGGCGCAAGTGCTTGCAAGTCGGTTGCACCCCGTCGTCACACGCAAAACACGCCCCGGCTCGATCACAACATTGGGCGTAAACCATAGCTCAATGTCGCGCCCCGCCTCAGATATCTTGTCGGACTTAATGACCGTCGCCCCCATAGGCGCACCGTCCTCCATGATCTCAACGGTCCCACGCTCAAACCATGCCTCTGGATATGCATCCAAACCAGCAACACGCACATACCGTTGATCTTTGACGCTCACGACTGTCACGTCCGTCCGGTATTCAGGTGAAGTCAGATCAACACCACAGCGCGCATCGCCCAATGCCGCATCACACGACGGTTGATAAACACGACCCAAAGGCTGGTTCAGCAAATCAGACTTGCCCCGCAATTCCGCGACAAAACTGCCGTCCTTGACTTGAACCTCGCCGATCATCGCCTTGAACTGCTCAGATACCACCTGACCGGCCTTCCAATCGTACAAAAGAACATCAACCTCGGCACTGTCATAGCGGCCGTTGATGATGTCCTCAGGACAGATCACAGTCGATTGCAACGCGCCCAAGGCCTCGGTGTTATCCACCGACAAACCTGTCGATGTCTGCAACGCAGCACCCATCAACCCAGACGCGGCTTGGCACGTCACACCCTCATGGGTGATATCGTCATCGTGGTTCGTAAACCCAAGAACCGTACCATCAGTACGTCGAATAATCCAAATATTGCAAAGCGTTGTCGCCTGCTGCGCACTTGTACTCATAGGCGCAACTCCACCACGGGCACATCCGGAATTTCACCGGCCTGAAAGCTCGCCAAGGACGTATAGATACGGTCCGTATCAAACCGAACCGGTACATCAAATTCAAAGCCCGCGGTAATCTCTGCAGCAACTGCGGGTGGATCAACAAACGTCACGACCCCCGTATCAAGATCCAAGGAAAACTCTGTAGTCTCTGAAATCTCGCTGCCTTGAACCCCGACCCGAACCGATCCAGAAACCGGCTTTTGCACCCGCCGGATGTAGCTGTGCGATCCCGACTGATAGGTCTTCGACAACTCAAACAGAACCGTTTCTCCGTCTCCGATCCCAATGATCTGATCGCGAAACGTCGGCTCTTGACTGGGAAGACACGACTTATAGTCCGACCAATCCTTCCAACGAAACCCATATAGCCGACCAGATCGGGCCTCAAAAAACGAGATCAACTCCTCAATGTCGTCAAGCGACCTAACACCAACTCCGGCGTCATAGCGCCGGCGCGAATGTTTCCATGGCGCGTTACGCTCTTCGTGACCGTTGGCCAACGTAATGACCTCAGTCAAGCGTTCAGGCCCGCCGGATGAGCCAAAGCTCACCGCAGCGGGAAACCGTACTTCGTGAAATGACATCTCTGCCTCCTACCTGTTGCGCTGTCCACGGCCCAAGGCGCGGCTCATCTCGGCCGCGACCTGGCTTTGTGATCGCCGGAAGCTTTGCGCATCGGGGGTGCTAATGTTCATGACGACCGTCACTGGCTTTGCGCTACCGCCTTCGGTCCGCACACCCAGCTTGCCGTCTGGTCCACGGCTCAAGGGCATAATCGCTTCGGGGCCAGCCTCCCCCAGCATTCCCATTCCGCCTCGCATAGGAAAGGATGTCGGCTGCGACGCAATCCCCCCCCCAATCGAGGACGCGCGTCCTTGCGTAAACGCGCCGCCATCCGCAAAGAGGCTTAAATTCGAACCGATCGAATTCAGCCCTGAGGCTAAGGCACCACCAACCGCGTTCTGAACCGGCTTAATCGCGGCCGAGTAGGCCGAGTTGACCATCGACTTACTGATACTTTCCAAAGCGTCCGACAGCTTCATGCCGTCAAAGACCAATCCGTCAAATGCAGACCGCAACCCGGAGCCAAAGCTCCGAGACAGGCTTTTGACCTCCTTGTCGGTATAGGTCATTTCACCGCGTAACGAACCAAGCTCGCGGGTGAAGTTAGAGACCACCGTTTGCGCACCAGAGGCTTCGGTTTGCAGCGACTCCAGCATCTCCTTCAAGGTGCCGATGTCCTCATTCAGATCATCCATCAGACATGTCCTTTTTATCAGATTGCGCCGCGTCCGGGTACTTCATCAAAAGCGCATCAAGCGCACTGCGCGACATCGCAGCCTCAGCCCCTGGGTGACCCAGCAACAAAGCCAACTCGACCGGCGTAAGGTTCCAAAACTCTGCCGGTCGCAGGCCAAGTTGCGTCAGCCCGACACGCAAAAGACCGTTCCAGTCAAATGCACTCATCCACTCAGCCCTTCGATAGAGAACGCTCGCCCAAGAAGAAGCGCGGCAACGCGCGTGGCCTCTACCGGTCCACCCCCAATGTCACCCTGCAAAAGCGTATCCCGACTACCTTGCCATCCCCCGCCCCGAAGGCCCGCAAAAAGCAACTCAACCACATCAACAGTTGAAAAACGTCCGGTCTCAAACCGCTCGACCAAGTCTACCAAAGTCTCGGTCTCCATATGCGCCTCAAGGTCGGCCAACACGCCAAGCGTGAGTTTTAGCGTCAATGGTCGCCCATTCAGCATCAACCCCACTTCGCCGGCCCAAGGGTTCGCGGTTGGACGCTCCTTTCCACGCATCAAGCGGGCGCAAAGGTCAACGCGCCCGCCGAAGCGAGCGAAACTTCATAAGTCGCTTCGCCATTCAGCGTTCCGGCATATTCCAGTGACGTCAGCTGAAACGTTCCCTCAACAACGCCAAAATCGGGAATTATTACCTGAAACGCAGGCATTTCACCGTCGAAAAACAACTGACGCGCGCGCGCATCGCTCGCATCATCCCGAAACACACCCGAGCCTGATACAGCAGCTGACTTCACGCCACCGCCGGTCAGTAATTCACGCCAGCCGCCTTCACTGTCCAACGAGGTGACATCAATCGTATCCGAATTGAAAGTTAACCGGGTGGCCCGCAAACCGGCCAACGTCTGAAATACACCGGCTCCATCCAAATCGACTTTCACCAGCAGATCTTTTCCTTTTTGCACGCTCATTGCGCACCTCCTTTTGACTTAGATGTCGTCGGTCACGCGGGCGCGAAACCACATATCAATTCGGCGCGATCCGTCGGTTGTATCGCGCCGGGCCTTCGCCTTTCGAAACCGCAACTGCACCAGGTTTCCCCGGCTCAGGCTCAAGTCTTCAGTGGTCAAGATGTCCGAAACCCGTCCAGCTACTTGCTTAGCACCCAAAAAACCCGCACCAGTCGTGACAACCGTGACCTGCAAATCATGATTTGCACCGGGGCTGGTCCCATCGGCTTGCTCAACCACATCCTCTGGCCCCAAGGCGACAAACATTTCGGGCGTTGTACCGGTCGGCATGGTGTCAAAGACGGCCGTACCGACCATTGATGTCAGCTCTGTATCCGCCTCAAGGGCCGAGAAAAGGGCGGTTTGCAACGCGGCGCTCAAACCATAGCTCACGTCGTCACCTCCTCTTCGGCAAAGCACATCAAGTACCCGCCACGCGGACCGGTTTCATGCACAGCATCAATGGCATAGATGCGTGTACCTTCCACAAATCTCTGCCCCGGCTTGGGGCGCGTCGTGCTGTCTTGCGGGGCATAGCGAACGGTGATCTTCAGCCCCAACCGGCTGCGCGTCAGAAACTCTCGCGCCCGACCCGATCCGGTGCGCGCATCAACCTGCGCCCAATGCACGCCCAGCGCAGACCAGACTTCCGTATTGCCGCCCGCGCCATCGGAAACCGAACTCGCCTCCTCCAGCACCAACCGGCGATCCAGATTGACTTGGCGCTTCAACATCCCGGCCGCCCCCGCAAGCGGATGTCACGAAACGGCTCAACCAAGATACAGACCGAGCATGGCAAGGTATTGCTCCCCTCCACACTTGAATCGCGCTCAAAAAAGTCTTCGGCAAGCATCATAACAGCCTGGCGCAACGCAGCCGGAACACTCGACCACTCCGTCGCAAAACCTGCTCGAACCGAAATCTCGGCACTTGAGTTGATACTCAATGAAGGCAAAGCCCCGACGCGCGAAACCAATTCTGGCCGATGCGCATCCTGTTGAAGCGCGTAGGAATTCGGATCAACGATCACTTCATCAGCACCCGAATGCACCAGCTTGATCCGCTCAACTTCGGTCACGGGTGCCGCAGGAAATTGCAACCGATCCGAGGCTGTCCATTTCTGGGTCCGAACAATGAACTGACGATTCAAAAAATACTTACCCAAACGGGCCTCAAGTGCGGCAATTGCCGCCGTCAAACATCCCTCCAAAAGGCGCATTTGACCCGGCAACGTATCAAACCCCTCAGCAAGACGCAGGTGCGCTGCGAAATCCGCAATCGGAAGGGCCTCGCTTGGTACGGTATTTAACTCCACCATCATCATATCGATGTCGCTCCTTGCATTCAGCTTTGTGATTAGAAAAAAGGGGGCGCGCGGCCTCGACGCCGCTCGGACGGATCAAATCGGCTGGATAGCGCCGAGGATGATTTGGTCGCGCGCCCACCTCCGTGGAAAGAAAAAACCACGGAGGATAGGTTTCGGGCTTAGGAAGCCGCGAATTTCAGAAGCTTAATGGCGGCAAAATCCGATACATCACCGCCGACGCGTTTCGTGGCATAGAACAGCACATGCGGCTTGGCCGAGAACGGATCGCGCAACACACGCAAATCGGGCCGCTCTGCAATTGTGTAGCCGGATGTGAAGTCACCAAATGCAATCGCATTCGCGTCCGACGCAATGTCGGGCATGTCTTCTGCGATCAGCACTGGATAGCCCATCAAACGCGCGGGCTCACCAGCGGCCAAACCATCTGACCACAGGAAACGGCCATCTGCATCCTTCATCTTGCGCACGGCACCTGCGGTTTTAGAGTTCATGACAAACGTCGCGTTTGCCCGGTACCGCGCGCCCAGCGCATAGACGAGGTCCACAATAGCATCGACCGCATTTGTCCCCGCGAAATCACCATCTTGGCCCGTGGGCACATAGCCAATGTTGCTCCACTCCCAGATTTCGTTGTCCACGGTCGGATGCGTCAAAAACCCGGTTGGCTTGTCCACACCATCCCCGTTGATAAAAGCAGATGCCTCTGCGCGGGCGAACTTGTCCGCGATACGGCCCGCCAGCCATCCTTCGATGTCAAACGCACTATCGTCCAGCAACCGCTGGGATGCTTTTGGCAAGGCCGATAATTCATGCAGCGGAATGGATATCCGCTCTAACGTAGGCGTGGCGCCCTCACTGACTGCTGCGGTCTCGGTCGCCCAGCCTGCACCCACCTCTGTGTGATCGACCAGCACGTCGAAGGACGTCGCCTCAACATTCACGACGTTGGCGATCGTCCGAATAGACGCTGATGACAACAGAACCGACTGAATGGTCTCAGCTGTCTGCGGATCGACCAGAAAACCGCCCTCAGCGGCAACAGCCGTGTTCATCGCTTTACCCTCAAGCGTCAGGTTGCGAAGCCCCTCATCGTCACCACACCGCAGATAGGCATCCAGTGCCTTTTGGTGCGGCGCGTCAGTCGCTTGGGCGCCTTCAAGTGCGGGACGGCGATGGGTCATGGTTTTGGTGCTCAGCATGGCAATGCGTTCTTCCTGTTGTTGCATCCGTGTGGTGATCTGATCTTGAAAGCCTTTGAAGTCAGTAACAAAGCCCGAAAGGGCTTCGGTGACTTCCCGGGCAGCTTGGGTCCCGGCAGACGCACTTGCGCTGCCTGACCCACGCATCGATTGCGTGGTCATGGTCTTGTCCTTCGATAGAGTTGATAGAGGTCTTGCTGACAGTTTCGCCTGATGCGGCTACCCGGTCGTCAGCTGCACACGCGCCATTTCCAACGCCCGCGCCATATCACGGAAAAGATACGCTTCAGCCTCATCCGACTTCGCGCTCACCCGTGCCGTAGGAAGCATCGGAAAGGTCACCAATGACACCTCCCAAAGCTCCAGTTCGTTCAAAAGCCGCTGACCTTTGTCATTCTTTGAGGCCTTTTGCGTACGATACCCAATCGACAAACCGTCAATTGCACCTGCTTCAATCAGCGCCGCAGCCTCTCGGCCCTTAGCGACGTCCAAAAGCAGGCGGCCCTTTACATAAAGACCCTTTTCGTCCTCATGAACCTCATCCCAAATGCCAATGGGCTGTGCGGGATCATGCTGCCACAACATCTTCACGGAACGACCCTCAGCAGATAGCGCCTGTAGCGACGCGCCATACGCCCCACTTTGCACAATGTCCCCGCCCTGATCACATGCGCCGAAGTATGAGGCGTAGCCCTCAATCCGGGTGCCATCCGTGACTTCAACGGCCTCCCCAAGTCGGGCGAACTTTGTTTCCAATCCATAGTCTGGCGTCATGCCTTACACTCCAATCTGAATTAGTTCAGAAATGCCTTTGGCGAGGATCACGCTCACAACACCAAAAACGGCCAACCAAAGGCGCTTTTCCATCCGCTCTATCGCGGCTTCGATACCCTTGAGCCGAAATTCCAACCCCTCCCATCGCTGTTCCATCACACGCTCGTTGGCATCGATGCGGGCGTTAGCAACGTCAAAAGGGTCATATAAAAAACGTGATCCACCTACTCCGGGTTTGCGATCACTCATGACCATCCACCAAGGGGGGCAACCCCAGCATCGCGCGCTTTTCTGAGGGCGACAGAAAATCCGCATCCGCTACACGGCGCCACTGGGCCTCGCGCTCAACGGACAAGGCCGGGACCTGATCCAGATCCGGCTTCAAGAACAGCCGTTCATCCGCATGCAGGCCTAACCAATACCCAAGTGCCGCTGTCACTTTGCTCACTAACGGCAACACGGTCAGCCGATAAAAGGCGCGGTTCGCCTCTTGGTAGTTGGCGTAAGTCGCATCACCGGGGATGCCCAGCATCATGGGCGGCACACCAAAGGCCATCGCGATCTCTCGCGCGGCGGCCTCTTTGGTTTGTTGAAACTCCATGTCGGAAGGGGAAAAACCCATCGGTTTCCAATCTAACCCGCCTTCCAACAGCATAGGCCGGCCCGCATTGCGCGCGCCTTGATGGTGCGCTTCCATCTCGGCCGAAAGACGATCGAATTGATCTGCCGACATCGACATACCCGCCTCAGAACCATTGTAAACAATCGCCCCTGAAGGCCGCGCTGCATTGTCCAACAGTCCCTTTGACCATTTCGATGCCGCGTTATGCACATCCACCGCACTTGCAGCCGCCGTCATCGGCGATAGCCCGTAGTGGTCGTCTTGGGGATGAAACGCTTTGATGTGACACACCGGCGAAACCTCACCCACAGTGAACCGATGCGCCTTCGCACCGACCTTATAGTCATAGGCAACGGGCCAGCCGTCGCTCCCCGGTACAACCGACATCCGGTCCGACCGCAAAACATGCAACTCAAGCGGAACTCCAAAATCGCCAACCGCTTCGACATAACCATTCCCGCTCAGCAAGAACTGGCCATACAAGGCTTCCAACAACTCGGCCTGCCCCTGCACACCGTTGGGCCGCCGCACAAGCCCCAGCACCGGATGTTCCGAAAACCGGGTCGCCCCATCCTCTAGAACCAACGGCACGGCTGCCGCAGCCTCAGCAATCAACTTCACTGCGCGAAATCCTACTGGGTTCGTGGTAAACCCAACCCGCGTCAAACTACCGGTATCGCGTGCACTCCATGCCGTCCGAACACCGCCCCCCGCCAACGCCGCAACCTTGCCCGTCGCGGAGGCCTTTTGTTCAGGTGCGTTCACGCGTGCCTCAGCCCCGCCCTCCCGCTTTAAAAAGTCGAACATAGCTGTCTCCGTCCTTGGCCGAATAAAAAAGGGCCCCAAAGGGCCCCAAAAAGAAGGTTCGATAACGCCGACCTACAAAGTCCGGATCGCGGCCGCTCCGCCCGGCGTGGTCGGTGCGATCATCCCCTCGAACAAGGCCCAAACCAGCGCGTCAACGCGGTCCGGGCTGCCCTTGCCGGCGTAACCCTGCAACGTCATCTGGACCATCTGGTCCTCTAACTCAGAAAACTGCCCGCAGTGATGCACGCGTCCCTGCTCATACAACGCGGCAATCGGCTCCGCTCGGGCGCTCTTGCCCTTGGTGGCGCGCACCGCCTGGTAGCGGATCATCGGATCCACCTGGCGCACGATCTGTTTAACCATGTCGCCCCCCTGGTTCACTTCCGCGACCAAACAATCACCGTTGTGGCGCTTCATCGCCGCCACCGCTGCCTGCGCCCATTCCAATGGACTAGAGGCCGCAACAGACGCATCCTCGATGACATAGGCCCGCCAAGCCGCGCGCGGCCCTTGATGGGTCACGCCAATCACGACGATCCCACATTCATCCGATCCCGCGTGCCCCGTAACCGGCGGATCGACCGCAACAATCACGCGGTCCACCTCGGGCATTTCTTTCACCCGACACGCCCCCAACATATGAGACGTCCAGAACGCGCCCTGCACGTCCTCCAGCAACTCACCATTCAATTCTTGGCGCCCCAGCCGGGACCCCTCATAGCGGCTCTCGACCTCAGCCAAGAAACTATCCGCCAGATACGCCCGGTTGGCATGGGTCGGAGCATGGGTCTGAACCGTGCTCTCTCGCGCCAACAAATCCTTCAAAACGTCAACGTTGCGCGGTGTCGTAGTCACCACACACTTCGGGTCGTTACCCAAACGCAGACAAAATTGCAGCATGTCCCAAGTGTCCTGCGCCTTCTTCCACTTTGCCAATTCATCGACCCAGGCCGCATCAAACTGTGGCCCCCGCAACGCCTCTGGCTCACTGGCCGAAAAACACTGCGCCTCGGCACCATTCGGCCACACCAGCTTGCGCTTAGAGGCTTGCCACTCTGGTTTGCGGTCCGGCGGACAGCACGCAAGAATGCCGCTGTCCCCGAAAACCATCACATCCCGCGTCTGGTCATAGGTTTCCCCAACCAACGCGACACGTTTGGCCCGGCCGCTTTCCAGCGGCCGGGACCCTTCTACCATTAGCCGAACCCATTCGGATCCGGCGCGCGTTTTGCCCGCGCCACGGCCGCCCATAATCACCCAGCTGCGCCAGTCCCCACTCGGCGGCATCTGGTGCGGCAATGCCCAAAACTCAAAGAGCCAAGGCAAAGCCGCAAGTGCGTGGTCAGTCAGTTGCGCCAGGAACGTCTCCTGTGTTTCCCGCGGCGCGGAGGCAAGCCAGGCGGACCCTGATCTCAGCACGGGCGCTGTCCAAGTCGAACGTCCCGTTGGACATGCCTCCGTTGGATTTGGAGAAGTCATCTTCAATCCTCCTAGTATGATCCACAGCAGTCGAAATCGCTTTGCTCATAGTCGAGAGCATAGCGTTCACGTCCTTCCCATCGTCTTCAAGGGTCGGTGCAGTTTTCAAGGCATTGATCCGCGCCAGGAAAACTTCGCGGGCCACTTCGTATGCAGCAACTGCATCATTGGCCAGTTTTTCGCTTCTTGCTGCGGAATTGGTGTCAAAGGTCATTTTTGTGCTCCTAGATCAAAAATAGACCCGCACGAGCAGACATGAAAAATGCGACCTCGGGAGTATCATTCCCGGGCCGCCTTACCCACTTCTTCCAGCATGTCACAATGTATGTGTTTGAGCGTACGCTCCGGTCAATCCCCTAAATTGGGAAAAAACCGCGAACGCCTAATTTTGACCGTTCGCGCGGTCTCTCTCAATTTGCCGCCAGCGGGCAACATTCTGATTATGCTCAGCTAATGTGACAGAAAAGGCGTGACCACCGGTGCCATCCGCCACGAAAAAGATGTACGGGCTTTCATCGGGGTTCACTGCGGCCTCAATCGCCGCACGACCGGGATTCGCAATTGGCGTGGGCGGCAGTGCCGGGATCACATAGGTATTATAGGGTGTCGCCGCACGCAGTTCGGACCGACGCAAACCCCGCCCAAGGCTCCCCTCGCCCTTAGTAATCCCGTAAATCACCGTCGGGTCCGTCTGAAGCCGCATTCCCTGCCGCAAACGATTGGTAAAGACCGACGCCACCAATCGCCGTTCATCCGGCACGGAGGTTTCCTTTTCGATGATCGAGGCAAGGATCAACGCCTCCTCCGGTGATGACACAGGGATATCGTCCTGACGGTTGTCCCAAGCCGCAGCCAAAATTCGCTCCTGTGAGGCTGCCATTTGCGCCAACACATCCGCGCGCGCCGTGCCGCGAACCACTTCGTAGGTGTCCGGCGCAAGCCGCCCCTCCTCGGGCACAACATACACCTCACCACTCAAGAAATGCGCGGACTTCAAACCCTCAACGATCTCCCAAGAGGTCAGCCCCTCCGCGATTGAGACACGGTAGATCATCGGCACATTCTGCTCGACCAAGGCGGCATAGACCTCCGGCAGCGGTTCACCCGCAGCAAAGGTTGCGACATCAGACAAATCCGCCTGCCCCGGCACACGCTCGCGCACGCGGGTTTCGGCCCCTTGGGCCCGAATGATAAAAGTAGAGGTATACCGGAACGTCGAAGGCCCGCCCGCCGTCACGATATCCATGATCTGTGGCATCGTGGCCCGAGCCGGGATTTCGTAGTTGCCGAACTTCAGATCACCGTCACGCTGATTATACCGTGCAGCCAATCGGAATATGATGCCGCTCTCAATCGCGCCCGCGTCCTCAAGGCTCTCACTGACGGCCGTCAATGACGCCCCGCGCGGAACCTCGAAAAAGATCGCCTCATCCAGCGGCCCCTCAGACACATACGTGTTCTGGCCCCAACCAATCAGCCCCGCCAACGCAACAATCCCGACGATCAACACCGTGATCGCATTGGCGGCAATATGGTTCCACATGGGCAGGCCCCGCTGGCGTTGGCGTTATACTTTGCCCAAAACGAGGCTGGCGTTGGTGCCGCCAAAGCCAAAGGAGTTCGACAAAGCCACGCTAATCTCCCGCGGCTCCGCTTCCATGGGCGCAAGGCTCAGTTTGGGGTTCACGGCTGGGTTTTCAAGGTTCAGCGTCGGTGGCGCCACCTGATCACGGATCGCAAGGATCGAGAAAATCGCCTCAACCGCCCCCGCAGCGCCCAACAAATGGCCCACAGCAGATTTCGTCGACGACATAGTAGCCTTCTCTGCGGCCGATCCCATCAGCCGCTCAACCGCGCCCAATTCGATCGTATCGGCCATTGTCGAGGTGCCATGCGCGTTGATGTAATCGATATCAGCAGGCGTCAGGCCTGCACGCTTGATCGCTGCTGCCATGGACCGCTCGCCGCCCTCACCATCCTCTGAGGGTGCGGTGATGTGATAGGCATCACCCGACAGGCCATAGCCCAATACTTCGGCGTAAATCTTCGCACCACGCGCCTTGGCGTGCTCATATTCTTCTAGCACGACGACGCCGGCACCTTCGCCCATGACAAACCCATCCCGGTCCGCATCATAGGGGCGCGACGCCGCCTGCGGGTTATCGCCCCGCTTCGTCGAGAGTGCTTTGCAAGCGTTGAAACCCGCGATACCGATCTCAGAGATCGGGCTTTCTGCACCACCCGCAACCATCACGTCGGCATCATCCAGCGCGATCAATCGCGCGGCGTCACCAATCGCATGGGCCCCTGTGGAACACGCCGTCACAACCGCGTGGTTCGGCCCCTTAAAGCCAAACTTGATCGACACCTGACCAGACACCAGATTGATCAGCGCGGACGGAATAAAAAATGGCGAAACCCGGCGCGGCCCGCGCTCTTTCAACAAAACGGCCGTCTCTGCGATGGATGACAACCCACCAATGCCCGAACCAATCATCACACCAGCCCGGCATTTGGCGTCCTCATCGGCGGGTACATAGCCACTGTCTGCTACGGCCTGCGTTGCCGCTGCCATGCCGTACAGGATAAAATCATCAACCTTGCGCCGCTCTTTCGGAGCCATCCAATCGTCAGGGTTGAATGTCCCGTCCGAGCCGTCACCAAGGGGAATTTCGCAGGCATAGGTCGTCGCCAAATGGCTGGCGTCAAACCGCTCAATGGTGCCCGCGCCGGATTTCCCCGCAAGGATCCGCGCCCATGTCTCTTCGACACCGCACGCCAATGGGGTCACCATCCCCAAGCCGGTCACAACAACTCGCCGCATGTCTGCCCCCTCATAGGTCGTTTGAGCGCCTACCTACACCGCCCCGCGCGCACCCTCAAGGGCACCAACTGCGGCCATCCGCACAAAGCAGCCCAAAGACATACCGGCTCCTTTGTTCGCCAAATACTCATCCCGACCGCACAAACAAAAACGGCGCCCCAATCGGAGCGCCGTTCACCGCCAAATAAGGCGAAATCGCTTAGCTGGCTTTGGTCACGAAAGCGACGGCATCGCCGAAGCTTTGGATCGACTCAGCTGCATCGTCAGGGATCTCGATGCCGAATTCTTCTTCAAATGCCATCACCAGTTCTACGGTGTCGAGGCTGTCAGCGCCCAGATCGTCGATGAAGGAGGCGTTTTCTACGACCTTGTCTTCTTCCACACCCAGGTGTTCCACCACAATTTTACGCACGCGATCAGCGATGTCGCTCATATCTTTTCCTCACTTATGGGGGCGCCTGCCCGTTTTACATGTGTTGAGCCCCATGCACAGGCCCGGCACGCGGCTCTTTGGCCAATACGCCCGAAAGCGGCGAAAGGTACCCTCCCCGCAATTGTGCGCCGCCTATAGCACATCGTTTACCCAACGCAAACGATTCCGCGCCCAGCGATTTGTCCGGGCACGGACGCCATCACGGTGCGGCTTGGATCAAAGCATCGCCATGCCGCCATTCACGTGCAGCGTGGCCCCCGTAACATAGCCTGCCTCGGGGCTCGCCAGATACAGTGTGGCCGCCGCGATTTCTTCGGGCGTGCCCATGCGACCGGCGGGAATTTGCACATTGATCTTGTCTTTTTGCTCGTCGGTCAGCTTGTCGGTCATCGCCGTGGCAATAAACCCGGGCGCGACCGCGTTCACCGTGATCCCGCGTGACGCAACCTCATAGGCCAGCGACTTCGACATCCCGATCAAACCCGCCTTCGAGGCGGCGTAGTTGCCTTGGCCTGGGTTACCCGTGGCCCCCACAATAGATGAGATATTTACGATCCGGCCCCAACGCGCCTTCATCATGCCGCGCATCACGCCCTTCGACAGCTTGAACGCGGCTGTCAGATTTACGTCAATAACGGACTGCCATTCGTCGTCAGACATCCGCATGAACAAGTTATCCCGCGTAATCCCCGCATTATTCACAAGGATATCCACAGCCCCCATCGCAGCCGCCGCAGCCTTTGGCAAAGCGTCCACCGCCGACAGATCGCTCAGGTTGCAGGGCGTGACATGCGCGCGCTCTCCCAGCTCAGCTGCCAACGCCTCAAGCGGTGCCTCACGCGTGCCCGAAAGAGCCACCGTAGCACCGGCAGCATGCAGCGTGCGCGCGATTTCCGCGCCAATGCCACCCGAAGCCCCCGTCACGAGGGCACATTTACCTGTTAAATCAAACATCTTTGTCTCCTTTATTCGCTCAACACGCGCGGGCCACCCAAACGGGCCCGCCAACCGCGCCAGCTTTATCCTTGTGCGACGGTGCGCGCCTGATCGGCGGTGCCCACAGCATGGGTCGCGACACTGCGGTCGATCCGCTTGATCATTCCCGACAATGCTTTGCCCGCTCCGATTTCCCACACTTCGGTGACACCATGGGCAGCCATCCACATGACCCCTTCGCGCCAACGAACCGCCCCAGTGACCTGATCCACCAGCAAGGCGCGGATCGTCGTCGCATCCTTCACACCATTCGCGGTCACGTTCGCCACCAATGGCACCGCTGGGTCGCTAAGGTCTACGTGCGACAGAGCCTCGGCCATGGCCTCTGCGGCGGGGCCCATCAAGGCACAGTGAAACGGCGCGGATACAGGCAGCAGCATGGCGCGTTTTGCACCGCGTGCCTTGGCCAGTTCAACCGCGCGCTCAACCGCTGCCGTATGGCCCGAAATCACCACCTGTGACGGGTCATTGTCGTTCGCAGCCTGACATACTTCGCCTTCTGCGGCCTCAGCGGCGATCCCGGATGCAGTTCCAAAATCCATACCCAACAGGGCCGCCATGGCGCCAACGCCCACGGGCACGGCCTCTTGCATCGCGCTACCGCGCAGGCGCAACAACCGGGCCGCATCCGCCACGCTCAGGGCACCTGCCGCTGTGAGCGCACTATATTCACCCAAAGAATGCCCGGCGACATAAGCCGCATGATCCTCCAAAACGACGCCCTCGGCCTCTAGCGCGCGCAGCGCAGCCAGCGAGGTCGCCATGAGTGCGGGCTGTGCGTTGCGGGTCAGCGTCAGCTCGGCAATATCGCCTTCCCAGATCAGGTCAGACAGCTTTTCACCCAGCGCCTCATCCACTTCATCAAACACGGCCCGCGCCGCCGGATAGGCTTCGGCCAGATCGCGCCCCATTCCAATGGTCTGCGCACCCTGCCCGGGAAAAACGAAAGCTCTGCTCATAGGGGTCTCCTCTGCGGTCTTGCCCGTTTTGCGCCTTTGGCGGCGCGTTGCTTCTCCCTAGCGTTTCGATGCGCGCCCCACAACACCCCCGCTCGCGTGCGCACCATAGCCCACCCCACACACAGGGTCTGTGCGCTGGTGCGACTGTTGCTTTTACTCAGGTGCGTTAATGTAGAGCCACCTCAACCGGAGATCCCCATGCCCGCCGCAAACACCCGCCAACACTACGGAAGCGTGGCAAAGACCTTTCACTGGCTCACGGCCCTTCTGATCCTCACGGTCATTCCGCTGGGGATCATCGCGCAGCGCTGGTCGTTTGATACCTCGGACGCGCTGGCGATCAAGGCGACGCTGTTTTCCATCCACAAAACCGTGGGGCTGACGCTGTTTTTCGTGGCCCTCGCCCGGATCACATGGGCCCTGACCCAAGCCAAACCCGGCCCCCTGCATCCTGACCGCAAGCTTGAGACATTTGCCGCCGAAACGGTGCACTGGGCGCTTTATGCTTCTCTCGTGGTGGTGCCATTGACCGGGTGGATCCACCACGCCGCCACCGTAGGCTTCGCCCCGATTTGGTGGCCGTTCGGGCAAAACCTGCCGTTCGTGCCAAAGAACGTGGACCTAGCGCACACATTCGCCAGCCTGCACATCATATTCGAACGGGTGCTGATCATCTCACTCGGGCTGCACATCGCGGGCGCGCTAAAACACGCGTGGATCGACCGTGACGCAACGCTGGCCCGTATGTTGCCCGGTGCCGCGCCCAAGGTTCCGCTTTATGATCACACCACAACCGCCAGCCCGGCAATTGCGGCCTTTGCGGCCTATGGTCTGGCGCTATTGGTGGGGGCCGGTCTGGGCATGTTTGGCCAGCACGAGGGCCCCGCCACCCCACAGCTTGAGGCCGTCGCCTCCGACTGGCAGGTGACGGACGGCACGCTCGCGATTACCGTCACACAATTAGGCGCCCCCGTGACCGGTCAATTCGCCGATTGGACCGCCGCCATCACCTTTGATGAAACTGTCACCGACGGCACAGCGGGCCAAGTGGATGTCACCATCTCGGTCCCATCGCTGACCTTGGGCAGTGTGACCAGCCAAGCCCTCGGGGCTGAGTTTTTCAACGCGAGCGACTTTGCCACCGCAACGTTCTCGGCCCCGATCACGGTGACAGATGGCGCGTATCTGGCCGATGGTACCGTTACGATCCGGGGCGTCACAATGCCCGCGATGCTGCCCTTTACGCTGGACCTGCAAGACGGCATCGCTACCGTCGAAGCCACCACACAACTCAGCCGCCTCAGCTTTGGCATGGGCGAAACCGCCTATCCCGATGAGACTTCTGTCGGCTTTGCGGTAGACGTGGCCATATCGCTGACGGCCAGCCGTAATACCGCGGCAGCAACCGCGAACTAAAGACAATCCGCCGGAAAATTCACCACCATTGCCAGATTGCAAACAGCGAATATCCGGCGGATTTCCCATTACATATCAAATATATTCAATGACTTAAAATGGCCCGCGCCCTCATGCGCCGTAGAATCGCCCCAAAGGCGCCATTTTTTTCTCGCTCGTGTTAACATTTTGCTGCTAGCCTAAAAGTGCATTTCGTTAACCAGTTATTTCTTTACCGAGCGCCGCCGTCAGGCACCATTTATTAGGACTAAAAGCATGAGCACAAAATCCACTCTTATGGGCGGCTTTATTGCATCCGCCATCACGTTGGGCGCGCTGACATCGGGCGCATCCGCATCCACCCTCACGTACAACGGCCTCAACATTTCACCGGCGCAAAAGGTCGATATTGTCGCCAGCGCCGAGGGCCAATCGTTCAACAACCTGTCCGCTGGCGGGTTCAACATGTCCGACGGCACCAACAGCTTTATCGCGTGGTGCATCGACCTGTTCGACACGATCAAAACGGCCGCCTACACGCCGGGCCGCCCCACACAGGTCAACGACGCCGAAGAGGCCGACCTGAACCGGTTGTTCACGCTCGGGCGCGACACAGCGCAGACAGACGCAATCACCGCCGCCGCCTTTCAGGTGGCGATCTGGGAAATCGTCTATGAAACCGACACGGTGTATTCCCTCAATTCTGGGAACTTTATGGCCTCCGACAACGCGACTGTCGTGACAGCGGCACAGGGCTTGCTGGACAATCTGGGCACCGATACGGGCACAGCCTCGCTCAGCTTCTTTGCATCAACAACGTCACAAGACCTTGTTTCCGGCCAAACCGCCGTTGTGCCCCTGCCCGCCAGCGCGTTGCTGCTGCTGTCCGGCTTGGGCCTAATGGGGGTTGCGCGCCGTCGGACCGACGCCGCCTGATCGTTACACTATTCCTCTAACAAAAATGGCGGGCCCTTCGCATGGGGCCCGCCATTTTTCATTTTGCGCTCGGGCCACGAGGCCAGAACCGTTGGGCTTAGCCTTCGGCTTGTGCCTCGATCGAAATGATGACGTTCACTTCGTCGCCCACGAATGGTGCAAAGTTGCCCACGCCGTAGTCGGAGCGGATCAGAGTCGTCGTCGCATCAAAACCCAACCAAGGCTTTTGCGCCATCGGATGCATGTCGGCTTTGTTCATCTTTGCATCCAGCACGACGGATTGCGTCACACCGTTCAGCGTCAGATCGCCGGTGATCAGCGCTGTGTTGTCGCCGGTCACTTCGATACCTGTCGAGGTGAAGGATACCATTTCATCGGCAGAGGCCTCAAAGAAGTCAGCCGACATAAAGTGTGCGTCGCGCTTTTCCCAACCGGTGAACATCGACATCACGGGCATGGAAACGGACACAGAGGATGCGGCGGGGTTTTCGGCATCAAACTGGATTTCACCAGCAAAGCCAGAGAACATGCCATACGTCGTGGAAAAGCCAAGGTGATCATAGCTAAAGATGATCTGGCTGTGCGAGCTGTCCAATGTATAGGTTTCAGCGGCGAAAGTGGGAGCTGCAAAAGCCATCAGGGCGGCGGCGGTCAAAAGGGTATGTTTCATATCAGGTCCTTGTTTTGGATGTGTGGTCGTTCATTAACCCTAACATCGCCTATCTCGGCCAAATGGCAATTTACCTTCACCCCACAGACCCTGTGCGCTTGTGCAAATTATCGTGATCAAGGGCATGTACCGCGCACAATTGCGCCCTTGCCTTGAATGCCCCCACGGCCTATACGGCCCCATCCCGCCACCATATTGACCTGCGTGGCCTCTCGTGACCGAGCGGCGGGAAAAGGTTCGGTCTTTGAAACACGCGTAACATGACTGGAGACACCATGGCGCTCTACGAGCACGTGATGATCGCGCGGCAGGACCTGTCCAACGCGCAAGCCGAAGGGCTGATTGAACACTTCGGAACAGTACTGGCTGATAACGGCGGCGCACTCGTCGATTTCGAGTACTGGGGCGTCAAAACGATGGCCTACAAAATCAACAAAAACCGCAAGGGTCACTACGCCTTCCTGCGCTCCGATGCACCGGCTCCCGCCGTGCAGGAGATGGAACGCCTGATGCGCCTGCATGACGACGTGATGCGCGTACTCACCATCAAAGTGGATGAGCACAAAGAGCTTCCTTCCGTGCAGATGCAAAAACGTGACGAACGCGACCGCGGCGAACGCCGTGAACGCCGCAACTAAGGAGACCTAAACCATGGCTGCAAAACCATTTTTCCGCCGTCGCAAGGTCTGCCCGTTTTCCGGCGACAACGCGCCCGCGATTGACTACAAAGACACCCGCCTTCTGCAACGCTACATCTCTGAGCGTGGCAAAATCGTACCGGCTCGCATCACCGCAGTCTCCGCCAAGAAGCAACGTGAGCTGGCCCGTGCCATCAAACGCGCTCGCTTCCTCGCGCTGCTGCCCTACGCTGTGAAGTAAGGAGACAGACATGCAAGTTATCCTTCTGGAACGCGTGGCCAAGCTCGGTCAAATGGGCGACGTTGTTGACGTCAAACCCGGCTACGCCCGCAACTACCTTCTGCCCCAGGGCAAGGCGCAAAACGCAACCGAAGCCAACATCGCTGGCTTTGAGGCGCGCAAAGCCCAGCTCGAAGCGCAGAACCTCGAAACCAAAAAAGAAGCCGCAGCTATGGCTGAGCGCCTGGGTGGACAGCAGTTCATCGTGATTCGTTCCGCTTCGGACTCTGGTGCTTTGTACGGTTCGGTCACCACACGTGATGCGGCCGAAGCTGCAACCGAGGCTGGCTTCACCGTTGGTCGTAACCAAGTCGTTCTGCAACGCCCGGTCAAAGACCTTGGCCTGCACCCAATGACAGTGGTTCTGCACCCCGAAGTGTCGTGCGAAATCGTCATGAACGTTGCGCGCAGCACCGAAGAAGCTGAACTGCAAGCGTCTGGCAAATCGATCCAAGAACTGGCCGCAGAAGAAGAAGCTGCAGCAGAGTTCGAGATCGCTGAGCTGTTTGACGATCTGGGCTCCGCCGCCGCAGACGACGACGATATGGCTGACAACATCGTTGCCACGCCCGAGTCGGACGCAAGCGACGAGGCATAAGGCAACTTGGTCGCCTAAAGCTTATGCTCTTAAAGAGCCGCTCCTAACCGGGCGGCTCTTTTTCATTTGATCTATGATTTGTTTCGCCGGGATGGTTCGTGTCAGCGGTAATACTGTTGTGACAGCGTTATGCCCGATGCACTCGAAATCACCTCCATCACCCCTCTTGGACGCACAGCGCTTTAACACGCTACGTTGTAGGACAAACGGCCTCGTGATGCGGGCACGCCTTGGCCACCGCCAGCGACACTGGCCACGAGTTTGATTTTTGTTCCTAGAACACCCGTAAACTAGACATCTGGCAATGATTGAAGCAGGTGCCTCCGCAGCAGCAGCGCCATAGCAATCGCCGGACACTCTGCGATGAGCGTTCCGCAGGCTCTAGTAGTGGCGTTGAGACTGGCGATTAAGCTATCGTTTTTGGTTTTGGTGGCCAGTTTCCTGGGGTGTGGATGGTTAAGGGCACCACATTCTTTTTGCCAAGCGGCTGACGTTAGCCTTGCTGCGGGGACGCTTTCTGCGTGCCTAGATCCAAGCGAAACGGATATTAGAATCGCGGCGCGGATCGTTAGAAAGCGAACGGCTTAGGGAATTTTGGATCGTATAAACAATTGATCCAAATGAAAAAGCCGCCCCAAGGGGCGGCTTTCACACGATACTTTGACCGACAGCTTACTCGTCTTCGAGAGCTTCAACTGCTGCTTGCAGCTCGTCTTTCGTGACTTCTTTTTCAGTTACTGTAGCCAGTTCGAGGATGTAGTCGACAACTTTGTCTTCGAACAGTGGCGCGCGCAGCTGCTGCTGAGCTTGAGCATTTTTCTGAATGAACTCAAAGAATTCACGCTCTTGACCAGGGTACTGGCGTGCTTGGTTCATGATCGCTTGGGTCATCTCGGAGTCGGAAACTTCGATCTCGTTCTTTTGACCCAGTTCCGCGAGCAGAAGGCCCAAACGCACGCGACGCTCTGCCAGTTTGTTGTGCTCTTCGGTGGGCTCGATCTCGGGGTGATCGTGGCCTTGAACCTCGGGGTTTTCTTCGTGCCACAACTGGTGCGCAATCTGACCGGCTTCGGCGCTGACCAACATGGGGGGCAGCTCAAAGCTCACGAGATCATCCAGTTGATCCAGCAGCCCGCGCTTGAGCACGGCACGTGCAGCACCGGCGTATTCTTGGCCGAGACGATCCACGATTTGCTCTTTGAGCGCATCGAGGCTTTCAGCACCGAATTGCTGCGCCAGCTCATCGTTCAGCTCAGCGGTTGCGGGCGCTTTGACTTCTTTGACGGTGCACTCAAACACGGCATCTTTGCCAGCAAGGTGCTCTGCGCCGTACTCATCAGGGAACTTGACGTTCACTTCGACAGCGTCACCGGCGGCGGCACCGACCAGCTGCTCTTCGAAGCCGGGGATGAAGGAGTTAGAACCGAGCACGAGGGGGTAATCCTCAGCGGCACCACCTTCGAAGGCTTCGCCGTCAACTTTGCCGAGGAAATCGATCACAACCTGATCGCCATCTTCGGATTTGCCGTCTTTGGCTTCAAAGTTTTGTGCGGACTTTGCAAGGTTGTCGAGAGCGTCTTGGATGTCGGCATCCGCAGGCTTCACAACCAGCTTTTCGATCGAAACGGGTGAGAAGTCGACCTCGGGGATCGTGGGCAGCGCTTCGTAGGAAAGCGACACTTCAACGTCGTCGCCTTCTTTCCAGTCTTCGTTCGTCATTTTAACTTCGGGCTGCATCGCGGGACGGTCGCCAGAGTCCTCAAAATGCTTGGACATCGCGCCATCGATGGTTTCTTGCATGGCTTCGCCCAACAGACGCTGGCCAAACTGCTTTTTCAAAAGCGCCATCGGGACTTTGCCCTTACGGAAGCCCTTCATCTCGATTTCAGGCTGAGCTTCAACGAGCTTTTCGTTCACCTTGGTGTCGAGATCGGCAGCCGGCACGGTGATGGAATAGGCGCGCTTGAGGCCTTCGTTGAGGGTTTCGGTGACCTGCATGTGGGGTTCCCCTTGAGCTGAACGTCCCATTGAACGTCTTGATGCGTGTAAGTCTGCGCCGATGCCATAGCCAAAAGGCCCGCGGCGGCGGCGGGTGTAAATCCAGCGCTTTCTAGGAAGGGTGCGGCCGGGGTGCAAGGGGATTCGCCACTTGTCCCCCTGCGGGAGGCACAAGCACCGCCATATCAATGAAAAAAGGCCGGACCGCGCTCCCGCATGTCCAGCCATTCTGATCTGTTCGAGCCTAATCGTGCCCTAGTAAATGTAGCGGATTTGGTCGGACCAATACCGCTCAATCCGTTTGAGCGTCATGTTGATGTCGAAAACTTTGTCGGCATTGATACCTGTGGCTTCTTCCACGCCGATAGCGTGACGCAGGAACAGGTCTTGGACGACATCAAGGACCTTGCGTCCCTTTTCCGTCAAACGGACCCGGACCGAACGACGATCAATTTCACACCGCTGGTGGTGCATGAAATCATATTCAACGAGCTTCTTGAGGTTATAGGAAACATTAGAGCCTTGGTAATAGCCCCGCGATTTCAGTTCACCTGCGGTGACCTCATTGTCGCCGATGTTGAATAACAAAAGCCCTTGGACCGCGTTGATCTCTAGGATGCCGAGGCGTTCAAACTCATCCTTGATCACATCCAAAAGAAGGCGATGAAGACGTTCGACAAGAGCAAGGGATTCTAGATACCCGGTCCAAATGGCACCGGGGGCGTCGTCGGCATCCTTTTGAAAAAAAGGGACACCGGTAAAGGCTTCAAGTTTACTCATAATAGGGCTCCGCACATCTGCTTTGGCCCAACATACGTGCGGATTTCTCAACATTCGGTTAAAGGCTTTAAGAAATCGTCGAGAATACGTCTCTTGTTGCGCGCAACTTGTGCATGTCAGCCTGTCGCGCATCCTATCGGCACGCAACACGCGCCGATAGAAACCATCTATAACCCGTTGATTTATTGGGCCTGAGCCGCCCTGCGCCCCAGATCAGCGATCAGATCCGCGTAGCGCGCTGGGGGCTCAACCTGCCGCGTCACCCATTGCAGGATGTCGTGGTCGTTTTCGCCCATGACAGCCTCAAACAGGTCCAATTCGGCGTCGCTCATGCCCGCAAGTTCGTCATTTGCGTAACCGCCCAGCACCAAATCCATCTCTTTGATGCCGCGCCGCCATGCCCGGATGCGCATCCGCTTTAACCGCACTTCGCGGCTTTCGGGGCCGGCGCTCGGCTCTGTCAACGGCGCGCTCATTGATCGACCTTTGGGGTCGTCACAAGCACCCGAAGACGTTTTTCCACATGGCCCAGACGCTCTGCCAGATTGTAAGCCTCGGTGCGCAGTTGGCGAATTTCCAGCAACAAGTCGCGGCTGTCAGAGTTCGGATCCGCAGGCTCAACCGGGGCATCAACCCCGTCACCTTCGCCGGTCAGCAACCAAACGATCGACACGTTCAACAGCCCTGCAAGCATTTGCAGGCGGTTTGCGCGCGGCTCCGCAAGATCATTTTCCCAACCGCGCAGGGTCTTGACCTTGACCCCCAAACGCTTGGCCAGTTCTGCTTGGTTCATGCCAGCGGCATCGCGTGCGGCGGCCAGCCGGTCGCCAAAAGTCGCGTTGGCCTCTGAGTACCAGTTCGTTTCTGCTCCATCTTCCATGGGCGTCTCCTTGATCCCGGTCTTGACCCTGCTCGGCCCTAATGTAGGACAGTCTTAACCCTATCGTACACTTCGAGGCGACCATGTCCTTTCTCTCTGCGACACTATCCCGCGTAAAACCTTCGCCCACGATCGCCGTGAGCAACAAAGCCGCCGAAATGCGGGCTGCGGGCGCCGATGTGATCGGCCTTGGCGCAGGCGAGCCGGATTTCGACACCCCCGCGCACATCCGCGCCGCTGGGATCAACGCGATTGAGACGGGCAAAACCCGCTACACCGCCGTGGACGGCATTCCTGAGCTAAAATCCGCCATCTGCGCCAAGTTCAAACGCGACAACGGGCTGGATTACACGCCCGCCCAAGTCACCGTGTCGTCGGGTGGCAAGCAGGTCCTGTACAACGCGCTGATGGCCACGCTGAACCCCGGAGACGAGGTTGTCATCCCTGCCCCTTATTGGGTCAGCTATCCTGACATGGTGCTTTTGGCCGGCGGAACCCCAGTCGCCGTGGAATGTGGCATCGACGTGGGCTTTAAGTTGACGCCCGAGGCGCTAGAGGCCGCGATCACGCCCAACACCAAATGGTTGATCTTTAACTCCCCCTCGAACCCCACAGGCGCGGGCTACACCCGGTCCGAGCTAAAGGGCCTGACGGATGTTCTGATGCGCCACCCCCACGTTTGGGTCATGAGCGACGACATGTATGAACACCTCGTCTACGACGATTTCACCTTTTGCACCCCGGCCGAAGTTGAGCCCGGCCTTTACCCGCGCACCCTAACAACCAACGGTGTGTCCAAGGCCTATTGCATGACCGGGTGGCGCATTGGCTACGCCGCGGGCCCAGTTGAACTGATCGCCGCCATGCGCAAGGTTCAATCGCAAAGCACCTCTAACCCCTGCTCGATCAGCCAGTGGGCTGCGGTTGAGGCCCTGAATGGCCCGCATGATTTCATCGCCGAAAACAACGCGGCCTTTGTGCGGCGACGCGATCTGGTGGTTGAGATGCTGAACAAGGCCGAGGGGCTGACATGCCCAACACCCGATGGCGCCTTTTACGTCTACCCCTCCATCGCGGGGTGCATCGGTAAAACCACCCCCAAGGGCACGCACATCGACACAGATGAGACGTTTGCGACCGCCCTTCTTGAGGAAACCGGTGTGGCGGTCGTGTTCGGCGCGGCGTTCGGTGTCTCTCCGAACTTTCGGGTCAGCTATGCCACTGCCGACGATACCCTGCGCGAGGCGTGTACACGGATCCAGAAATTCTGCGCCAGCCTCAGCTAGTCACACTCTGCGCGGCCCGCATCAACGGGTGGCGCAGGAACCGGCGGGTCATCAACGCGCCCGCCACGCTTAGGCCCACAGCAAGCCCCAGCCACACGCCCGCAGGCCCTAGCCCCAGCGTCAGGCCCAGCACATAGCTGCACGGCACCCCGATGCCCCAATACCCGATCAGCGCAAAGACCATCGGCTTGCGGGTGTCTTGCACCCCGCGCAACAGCCCCAGCGCCATCACCTGTGCTGCATCCGCCACCTGAAACAGGGCCGCAACCATCAACAGCGTGACCCCTAGGCTAAGGATCGCCGGGAACGCTGGGTCCGACGCGTCCACAAAGCCGCGCACCATCACCCCCGGCACCCCAAAGAATGCCGCCACAGTGATGGCCACCACCAAAGTAGCCAAAATCAGCCCCGCCTGTGCCACCTTGCGCAAAGCTGCCCCGTCGCCACGCGCATAGGCCGTGCCCGCACGCACCGTCACGGCGGCTGACAGCCCCAAGTGCACCATAAACGTCGCCGACGTGATCTGAAGTGCGATGCCATGGGCCGCCAATGGCACCGCCCCCAACGTCCCGATGATCAAACCAGAGGCCATGAACAGCCCGCTTTCCGCCAGCAGCGTCAGGGAAATCGGCCAGCCAAGCGCAAAGATTTCGCGCGCCTCAAGCCAATCGGCCCGCCAAAACCGCACAAACACCTCAAACTGTGCCATCGCCGGGCCGCGCATCGCATAGATCGCCAGCACAATTGCCATCACCGCATGCACCGAGAGCGACGCATAAGCCGCCCCCACAAGCCCCAACTCTGGCGCGCCCAGTTTACCGAAAATCAACACCCAGTTGAGAAAGGCATTCACCGCCGCTGCCCCAAGCGTGGCCCATAAAACCACTGCCGTCCGCTCTAGTCCCGCAAGGTGGCTGCGCAGCCCCGCCACGATCATCGCAGGCACCATACCCAGCCCCGCAATGCGCAAATACTCTTGCGCGCCTGCCGCGACGCCTGCGTCCTGCCGAAGCATCAACAAAAGCGGCTCGGCGAAGAAAAAGATCGGATAGGTCAAAAGCGAAAACGCCACTCCCAGCCACAACGTCATCCGGGTGATCCGGCGCACGCGCTGCGGATCATCTTGGGCGGCGGCGACCTTGGGCAAGGCGGCCGCGGAAAAGCCCGAACCGATGATGAACACCGTGAAAAACAGGGTCGACCCCAGCACCGAGGCCGCAAGAGCCGCAATGCTGTACCACCCCAGCATGATCGTATCGACGATCCCTACCGCTGTCTGCGCAAGGTGGCTGCCGATCAGTGGCAGGCCCAGAACCAACGTGCGGCGGACATGCTCCGTGACGCTTTGCGCCTGTGGGTGGGGGGTGGTTTGCTCCATGCCTCGCTCTACGCCCGCCCTGCCCCCTTGGCAATCCATTGACGCGGCGTGGGTAAGGCGTGGGCAAGGGGTGGGCAGTGCACCGCGCCCAACAGCCTTGGGGCCCAACACACTTGGGAGAATGACAATGTGCTGCTACGCTCGCGGTGTATTAAATAAGGGGATTCATATGTCATTGGTAAAAACACTGGCCAAAGTGGCCATCGGCGTGGCCATCGCAAAGGGCGTGAGCGCGGCAACAAAGGGCGGCGGCACCGGCGGAATCGCGGGCATGATGCGCGGCACCGGCGGTGGGGGCGCATTGGGCGATATGATGTCGTCCTTGACCCAAAGCATGCAGGGCGGTGCCGGCGGCGCGGCCCAAGGGCCTCAGGATATGATGGGCAAAATGCAGTCTCAGGGTGCGCAGGCGGGCCAATCCGCAGCGGGTGCCATGGGGGGGCTTGGTGACATGCTGAGCAAAATGGCAGGCGGCACCGCAGCCGCTGGCGCACCCAGTGGCGGATTGCAAAGCTTGCTGGGGCAAATCGGCGGAAGCGGCGGTGGATTGGGCGCAGTCTTGGGTGCAGGCGGTGCGACCGCCGGTGCAGGCGGACTGGGTGCCCTGCTGGGCGGCGCGCTTTTGGCCGACCCCACGCCCCCAGCCCCATCAGACGAAGAAATCGCCCGTGTCATGCTGCGCGCCATGTTGCAGGCCGCAAAATGTGATGGCCGCCTGGATGAGGCCGAGCAGGCCCAAATCACCCAGATGGTCGGGGATGTCAGCCCCGATGAGGCCGAGTTGATCCGCACCGAACTGGCCGCACCCGTGGACATCGAAGGCCTCGCTTCGGAGGTGCCTCAGGGCATGGAACAACAGGCCTATATGATGTCACTGATCGCCATTGATCTCGATAGTCAGGCAGAGGCGAATTACCTGATTGATTTGGCCGGTGCGCTGCGGCTGACCCCTGAACAGGTAGACGCGCTACATACACAAGCCGGTGAGCCAAAGATCACCTAGACCGCTAGGGGCCACGCGCTTTTGAGCGCGTGGCTTATGGGGTGATGTCGCCGTCAGGCGGCCTTTGGGTCAATTGTCTTCGGCATCGTCCGCAGAGCCATCCTTTTCCATCTGCGCCTTCAGGGCCGCGAGGCCTGCAAAAGGTTTGACGGTGTCTTCGGTCAACGGCTCAGCACCGGGAGGTGCCGCAACAAGATCCAGATCCTCAACCCCATCCGCGCGCGGATAGGCGGGCACCAACAGCGCGAGCGCCTCTTCCATCACCGCGCCAACGTCGACAACGGCGGGCAGAGGCTCAACCGTGTCGTCATCGGGCATTTCGGCTTCCGCCTCGGTGACGTCCTGCCAATTGGCAACATAGTGGCGGGCAACTTCATCCTCGATCCGGGTGATCACCGGCTCAAAGCTGACGCGGCAGGGTTGCTCGACCGTGGCGCCCAGTTTGCCCGTCAGCCGCCAATCGGACCCGCGTTGCGGTGTCAGTTCCACGACAAACCGCAGTTTGCGCAGCGCACTCAGCCCAAGCGCCTCAGCGATCGCAGCGCATTGCCCGGCGTTGGGTTCCAATACCACGCGCGTTGTCTTGCGTTGTGCCAAGTCGGCCAACCGCACGGGGCGCGGCACCGTCGCCGTCACGTCGCCATCACTGTTCAGATCGTTCATCGCGCTCTCCTTCAACCAAGCCACGGGCGTTGGGTGCGGGCACTGCCCGACGCTCCCCTGTTGCGCCGCCTTGTCAGACAAGGTAATCGAGTAGAACGACCCGCCAGATATGGCAAGAGCAGCAACAAGAGGCCGTGCATGTCCAACCTGCCCTCCCCGTCCATGGGCACCATGACGCGGGCCATCGCAATCGCCTGCCTGTGTGTAATGATCTCGGCCTGCACTGCGCAGTTCCAAAACCACGGCTACACCCCATCTGATGATGATCTATCCGCCGTTTTGGTCGGTATCGACACCCGCGACAGCGTGTCAGAGACCGTTGGCCGCCCGACATCCTCAGGCGTTTTGCAAGACCGTGCTTGGTATTACGTGGGCAGCCGCGTGCGCACATGGGCGTTTACCGCGCCCGAAACCATCGAGAGGGAGATCGTCGCGATTTCTTTCGCCGACGATGGCACTGTGGCCAACATCGAACGCTTCGGCCTAGAGGATGGTCAGGTTGTAGCTCTTTCGCGTCGGATCACCGAAACGTCGATCCGCGAATTCGGCCTGATCCAAAACATCTTGCGCAACTTTGGCCGCATCGATGTGGGTGAACAGTTGTCCCAGCAATAGCCACAGCGTCGGCGCGCCCCCCAAGGCGCGCCTTTTGGTTTAGTCCTCCGCTTCGAACGTCATCGCAACGCCATTGATGCAATACCGCAGGCCCGTCGGCTGCGGCCCATCCGGAAACACATGGCCCAAATGCGCATCACAGCGGTTACAATGCACTTCCGTGCGACGCATAAACCACGAATTATCCACGCTTTCGCCAACCAGTTCTGTGTCTAAGGGCTGAAAAAACGACGGCCAGCCCGTGCCGCTTTCGAACTTATGGGCCTGATCGAACAGCGGCGCGTCACAACACACACAGCGAAAGGTGCCCGGCTCTTTGGGGAAATCATCATGGGTGCCCGCCCGCTCGGTCCCGTGCTTGCGGGTGATCTTGAACGCCTCTGCACTCAACTGCGCGCGCCATTCCTCGTCAGATTTGACAATTTTGTCCATCTTGGGATGTTCCTTGTGCTCAAAACCCGTTTGTCATGGCCATGATACAGATTGCATCTAGCCCTGCGTGCAGAAATAGGCGTCACTAGGGCGGGCGCAAGGGCCTGCCGTGCATGCACCTTGGGCGCGGCTTCACAATCGGGTGGCCCCGAACCGAAAACCAAGACAGAAACAGGCGATGGCTCAGAAAGATTTCCTCCTCGACAAAGGCCGGTATCGCGCGCGCGTTGCGCGTACCGACGCAGAGTTGGCGCAATGCCACGCCCTGCGCAGTGCCGTGTTTCGGGGCGGTGCGCCGGATGTTGACGCGTTTGATGAACGATGCCTGCATGTCATGGTACATGACGGGCAAACCAATGGGTTGGTGTGCTGTTTTCGGGTAATGCGACTGACCAGCGGCGCGGCCATCGGCCAAAGCTATGCGGCGCAATTCTATGCCCTAGACGCGCTGGAACACTTTGACGGCCCGATGTTTGAAATGGGCCGGTTTTGCATCGTGCCCCACACCTCAGACCCTGATATTCTGCGCGTGGCGTGGGGGGCGATGACCCGGTTGGTGGATGAGGCTGAGGTCAAATTGCTGTTTGGGTGTTCCTCGTTTGCGGGCACGCGGGCCGAGACCTATTTGGACACCTTCGCCCTGCTACAACAGCGCCACCTCGCACCTCTTCGGTGGCGGCCCCGGATCAAAGCGCCCTCAGTTGTGCGCCTTGGTGACAGCGGGCCCAACCCGGACCCCAAACGCGGCATGGCCAATATGCCCCCGCTTCTGCGCACCTACCTGATGATGGGGGGCTGGGTGTCGGACCACGCCGTGATTGATGCCGACCTTGGTACATTGCATGTGTTTACCGGCCTCGAAATCGCGGCCATCCCACCCGCGCGCAAACGCCTTTTGCGGGCTGTCGCGGGCTGATCGCCAGTTAAACGCACCGCTAAACGCGCAAAAAACCCAACGCACCGCTTGACCCGCCTGCCCCCCTCGCTTAGCGCGGGCACATGGCTCGTATCCCCCTTCTTCAACTGTCCGATATCTCGCTCACCTTTGGTGGCGCGCCCCTGTTCAAAGACCTCGATCTGGTCGTGCATCCCGGTGACCGGGTGGCACTGGTCGGGCGCAATGGATCGGGCAAATCCACCCTGATGAAAGTCATGGCCAACTTGGTTGAGCCGGACACAGGGTCGCGCGTTTTGGCGCCCGCCACCTCGACCGGTTACATGGAACAAGACCCCGACCTAAGCGGGTTTGAAACCTTGGGCGATTTTGCACGCAGCGGATTGGACCCTGCTGAATCCTACCGCGTCGATATGGTGGCAGAGGGGCTCAAGATGAACCCTGATATGGCCACCCATAGCGCCTCGGGCGGGGAACGGCGCAGGGCGGCACTGGTCAAACTGTTGGCCGAAGCCCCCGAACTAATGCTGCTCGATGAGCCGACCAACCACCTCGACATCGAAGCCATCGCATGGCTGGAGGCCGAGCTAAGCCAAACCCGCGCCGCGTTCGTGTTGATCTCGCACGACCGGGCATTTTTGAATGCGCTGACCCGCGCGACCCTATGGGTCGACCGTGGCCAAACCCGCCGTCAGGAAAAGGGTTTTGCCCATTTTGAGGCGTGGCGCGACAAAACATGGGAAGAAGAAGATGTTGCGCGCCACAAGTTGGACCGCAAAATCAAGGCCGAGGCCCGTTGGGCCGTTGAGGGCATTTCAGCTCGACGCAAGCGTAACATGGGCCGGGTGCGCGCCTTGGGCGATCTGCGCCAAGAACGCTCGGATATGATCCGCCGCCAAGGTGCGGCAGCACTTGAGCTAGAGAGCGGAAAAGCCTCTGGCAAGCGCGTGATCGAGGCCAAAGAACTGGAAAAAAGCTTTGGCGACAAGGTGATCCTGCGGCCCTTTGATCTGCGTATCATGCGCGGGGATCGTGTGGCTTTTGTGGGCCCCAACGGGGTTGGTAAAACAAGCGTTCTCAAGATGTTGCTAGGTGAAGTGGAACCGGATGCAGGCACCGTCACCCACGGCATTGGCCTTGAGATAGCGGTGTTCGACCAAAGCCGCGCTGCCCTAGACCCAGAGGCAACCCTATGGGATAGCCTGACGCTGGACCCCCTACTGGGCGTAAGCGGCAATTCGGATCAGGTGATGGTGCGCGGGACCGCGCGGCACGTGGCTGGGTACCTCAAGGATTTCTTGTTTGACGAACGCAGCCTACGCGCGCCGGTTAAGTCGCTAAGCGGTGGGGAGAAGGCCCGGCTTTTGCTGGCGCGGATCATGGCCCTGCCCTCAAACGTGCTGGTACTGGACGAACCGACCAACGATCTGGACGTCGAAACGCTTGACCTGCTCCAAGACGTTTTGGGCGAATACGACGGCACTGTTTTGCTGGTCAGTCACGACCGTGACTTTTTGGACCGCGTCGCCTCAACCACCATCGCGATGGAAGGCGACGGCCGCGCCGTAGCCTATGCGGGCGGCTGGTCGGACTACCAAGCGCAGCGCGCCAAGGTCGCAGCAGAAGCTGCATCCAAAGCCAAGGCCGCCGCCCCAAAACCTGCGGGGAGCAAACTCGCCGGCAAGCCAGCAGCCGCAGAGCCCAAACAAGGCCTCAGCTATACTGAACGGCACCGGCTCGACGCGCTGCCCGCTGAAATGGAGCGGATCTCCGCCGAAATCGCCAAGCTTGAGGAGTTGCTCTCGGACGCGGAACTGTTCACCCGCGAACCGGTAAAGTTCCAAAAAGCGACCGATGCGCTTGTGGCCCGCCACACGAAATTGTCGGACTGCGAAGAAGAGTGGCTGGCGCTGGAAGAAAAAGCCGAAGGCTAGGATCAGGTTGGGCGGCAGGTCAGTTCTCGCATGAAGCAGACCGCGTCAAACAGTTCCGAAAATGCGCGCGCGCCGTCCTGAACGCCGCCGTTGAACAGTGCCACCAAGGTGAATCCGTCCGACAACACGAACACGGCCGAGAAGATACCGGGCAAGTGGCCAAAGTGCGTCAGGTGCGGGCCCTGCGGCCCGGGCCACACCCGCCATCCCAACGCGTAATAGCTGCCGTCTGCGCCCTCGGGCGCGGGGCTGGTTTGTGCCATTTGGGATTGCACGGCGAACCGCCAGTAGGCCACTGCGGTACTGGCCGCCCCCCCGGCACCGGCCAATAGACTGGGGTCGTTATGCAGCGTTTCGGTCGTCGCAAGTGGCACCCATTTTGCGCCATCGAACAGCCAATGCGGCTGCGTGACTGCGTCGAAATTAACCCCCTGAGCGGCCTGCGCCACGCTCTGTTGTAGGTCGTGATCTTTGGCGGCCAGCAGCTCAGACAGCAGGCAATAACCGATGTTTGCATAATGCTCGGACGTGCCCGGCGCGTGGTCCAACGGGCGGCTGGCCCATGTGAGCCGCGCGAGTTCGGGGCATGGCATGTCCTGCGTGCTGCCCACGCGTTCGGGTGCAAAGACCGGATCAAAGCTTGCCCGCCAATCAAAGCCCGCACGGTGCGACAGGATATGGCGAGGCGTGATGTTCAGCGCGCGCGGATCAAAGGGAGGCGGCAAATCCATTTGTGCCGCGAGCGGTGTGTCCAACTCAATCACGCCGGCCTCAGCCAGTGACAGCACCGCGGCGGCGGTCATCGGCTTGGTCAGTGAGGCGATGTGTAGGCGCGCGTTGGCATCCATCGCCGTGCGCGTCGCGGGGTCTGCGTAGCCAAGACCATAGACCGAAGGCCGCCCCCCGCGCGGGCCGTAGGCGATCACCCCGCCGGGCAGGCTATGGGCAATGCGGAACGCGTCGAGCAGTTCTGGCAACGGGTCGCGCAGGCTGCGGGTGTTCAAGAACAACGCGGCGGCGACAGTGACGCAGATGGCGACAAATAGGAGTAGGATTTTGGGCATGGTGACCTCTGTCCCCTTTCCTTCATCTTGGCGCAGTCGAACCGTTGCGGCAAGTATGGAGGGGTCGGGACCGGTTCGGCGCAGGCGGCTAGGCCTCCGGCGAGTGGGGCCTATGGGCGCTGGGTGTTGGGTTGTCCCGGATAAGCGCGGGCTTCAGACCGCGATTAGTTGCCGCTGTGCGGAGAGGGTTGCGGCCGATCCGAGGATTTGAGGGGCGGAGCCCCGGAAGCGCGGTTGGTCTGGGTGTTGGCTTTTCTTCATCAGTTAAAGAATTTCAAAACCGTGTTATCGGGATGTTTTATTCAAGCAAGACCTATTGCAGCACTCAATGCTGCTAAAATGGTAGCGTTTCCTGAAAACTTTTTAAATGTTCGCTTCAGCTTCAGCTTACTAACAGCTGGTTCGAAGCGCTGGAAAACCTGTTCTCGAACGATTTGACGCAATTCATCTCCTTCAGGTAGCGTAGTACTAGACCACGCGTCCGCCGCTACCTTCGACAAATTCACTACAAGCTTGGAAAGCTCCTCCGATCCCATACCGTTGAGTTCAAATATAATCCAGTGCTCAGAGGAGAATGAAGGGAAGAAGATGAGAGCGGGCATTCTCCAGTGCTCGCCTTCCAAAAAATGCTCGCCAAAATCAACTACGAGCTCAGTTTTCAAAGCTGATATGTCCTTATATTCACTTCCATTTCCATACAGACTGTCCGCTGATGTCATAAGGCCAAGAACATTTGTATCGGGGCGTTGCTTTAACCCTTTTACTTTTTTTGTGTTCTTGATTTTCACTTTTTTTGGCGCGCTCTCAAAGTGGATCAAGTTTATCTTTTCACCTGTCAACGAATCGAGCGCCGGGTTTGCACGCTTAAGATAGTCCGAGAGCTCTTGGTTTACATCAGGGTGATAAAGAAGGACGCCCAAGATAGCCTCCAGAGACTCCATTTCTGAGATTTTTTTCTATTGAGCATTGAGACTTCCCAACTAAATCTATCTCAGGATCCCTTCTAAGATTGATCCCAATCATTCAAACATCCAACTCCTCCACAAACCTCGCGTTCTGTTGGATATATTCAAAGCGTTTTTCCGGCTTCTTCCCCATCAGCCGCTCAACCAGATCGCCGGTTTCGCCCGGCATGTCCTCATCCACCGTCACGCGGATCAATTTCCGGGTCGCGGGGTTCATTGTGGTGTCTTTCAGGTCTTTGGCGTCCATCTCACCCAAGCCCTTAAACCGGGAGACGTCGATTTTGCCTTTGCCGCCCACGCCTTTTTCCATCCACGCGTCGCGTTCCGCTTCGTCCAAGCAATAGACCCGCTTGGCCCCTTGGGTCAGGCGGAACAGCGGGGGGCAGGCCAGATAGAGGTGGCCCGTGTCGATCATCGGGCGCATTTGCGTAAAGAAGAACGTCATCAGCAGTGACGCAATGTGGGCGCCGTCGACGTCCGCATCGGTCATGATGATGATCTTGTCATAGCGCAGGTCTTCGACGTTGAACTTGCTGCCCAGCCCCACGCCCAGCGCCTGTGTCAGGTCCGAGATTTCGGCGTTTGAGGTCAGCTTGTTCGACGCGGCCCCGAGCACGTTGAGGATTTTGCCGCGCAGGGGCAACAACGCTTGGGTTTTGCGATCGCGCGCCATTTTGGCCGAGCCACCCGCCGAGTCGCCCTCCACGATGAACAGCTCCGTGCCCTCGCGGTTGGCGTTTGAGCAATCGACCAATTTGCCCGGCAGGCGCAGGCGTTTGGTTGCGGATTTACGGGCCGTTTCCTTTTCCTGCCGCCGCTTAAGCCGCTCTTCGGCGCGCAGCACGAGGAAATCGAGGATCGCGCCCGCCGCCTTGGTGTCCGCCGCGAGCCAGTTGTCAAAGTGATCGCGGACAGCGTTTTCGGTCATCCGGCCAGCTTCGGTCGTGGCAAGGCGATCCTTGGTTTGGCCCACGAACTCAGGCTCTGCGATGAAACAGCTAACCAAGGCGCAGCCGCCCGTTGTCAGGTCGTCGCGCGTGATGGACGCGGCCTTCTTGTTGTTCGACAACTCACCATAGGCTTTGATCCCCTTGAGGATCGCAGCCCAAAAGCCTGCCTCATGGGTGCCGCCCTCGGGCGTGGGCACGGTGTTACAGTAGGACTGGATGAAGCCATCGCGCGAAGGGGTCCAGTTGATCGCCCACTCGACCTTGCCGGGTTGGCCGAATTTCTCATTGAAATCGACGGTGCCCGCAAAGGGCGTATCAGCATAGGTCGCCGCCGTGCCAAGCGTTTCGCGCAGGTAGTCCGCCAAACCGCCGGGAAAGTGAAAAACCGCCTCGGTCGGGGTTTCGCCATCGTCAATCGCAGATTTCCAGCGGATTTCAACGCCCGAGAACAGATAGGCCTTGGAACGGATGGATTTGAACAGACGCGCCGGTTTGAACCTGTGGGCGCCGAAAATCTGTGCATCCGCGTGAAAGGTCACTTGGGTGCCGCGCCGGTTGGGCGCCGCGCCGATTTTCTCAACCGGGCCTTGCGGGATGCCGCGGGAAAAGCGTTGCTCCCACAACTCACGGTCACGGGCGACTTGGACAACCATCAGGTCCGACAGCGCGTTCACAACCGAGGCCCCCACCCCGTGCAAACCGCCCGACGTCTGATAGGCCTTGCCCGAGAATTTGCCGCCCGCGTGCAGGGTGCACAAGATCACCTCAAGCGCGGATTTATCCGGGAACTTGGGGTGCGGGTCGATCGGAATGCCGCGCCCGTTGTCCTTGATCGTGACGGAGTAATCGGCCTGCAGTTCGACCTCGATACGGTTGGCGTGGCCTGCGACCGCCTCATCCATCGAGTTGTCGAGGACTTCCGCCACAAGGTGGTGCAACGCGCGTTCATCGGTGCCGCCAATATACATACCGGGGCGTTTGCGGACGGGCTCTAGCCCCTCAAGGACTTCGATGGAGTTCGCGTCATATGTGTCGGCATTTGCGCCTGAGAGAAGGTCATCGGCCATGGAGGTACTGCTTCTTGTATGAGGTTTGGCCCAGTATGGCCCATGTTGGGGCGCGGGGAAAGATGGTGCGGTGCGACGGGTGTGCCGATGGCGTGGTTTTCTGGAGCGAATGACCCAACGTGCCGACTGAACAGCCGTGTGCATTTATCATTGACCCAAGCGGTTTGGGCTGTAGCTGTGTGGCAAAGACGCAAACCGGACCCGACTGATGCTCAATACCGACCACATCCCTGCCCCGAACGCACGCCTAAAGGACGCTGCAAACTGGCGATACCTGCTCAAGGAATTCTATGAGATGTATCGTCATCTGCCCTCGGGCGGGTCGGACCGTATCCGCGCGCATCTGCGCAACGCGCGTGAAGCGATCAGCCGAGTGCAAAAAGCCAACCCCGAGATGTCCTTTGATGCGCCTAGCAGTTTGCCGGTCACGGATCATCTGGGGCGCGCGCTGGATGAGGGCCGTCAGGACCGCATGGCCCCTGTGGTGCGCACCCTAGAACGCGTCGCGCCCGAACTCAGCTGGCGCTATGGCTACGAAAAGGTTCCGCGCGGACTGGCGCGCAGCTATGGCTACGCGGAAATCGCAGGGCCAAACGGGCCGATTGTCACCGATGAAATCATCCTCGGGATCGTTCTATTCGCGCCCGATTGCACCTATCCTGCCCATGCGCACAAAGGCATCACCGAAAGTTACATTTGCCTCAGCGGCGCGGTGTCCGAAAACCACCAAGGCGTGTATGCGGCGGGCTCGCTGATCCATAACCCCCCAGAGCATTTGCATCGGATCACGGTAGGACGCGATGAACCTGCGCTGTTGGCCTATGCATGGTGCGGCTCGCGTGAGGATTTGGCCGGGCAAAAGATGAACTTTTCGCGCCCACGGGGGGCAAAGGCCTAGCGCACGGATATCTGAGCCGTTTGACATAGCGCAAAGCGCTTAGCCCCGTAATCGTGTCACACCTGCATCGCACATGACGACAGGAGACACTGATGGACGGCACCCCCTCCGCCCCTGCACCCGGCACGTTCCCCACCGTGACCGCTGACAAAATCCGTGAGGCGTTCGAGACCGGCAAATATCCCTACAGCCACAAAATCGCGCGCAGAACCTATGAGGCCGAGAAGGCCGCGCTTCAGGCTGAACTCCTGAAGGTGCAACTTTGGGCGGCGGAAACGGGTCAGAAGTTTGTGATGCTGTTTGAAGGCCGGGATGCGGCGGGCAAAGGTGGAACGATCAAGCGGTTCACCGAACACCTCAACCCGCGCTCTGCGCGTGTCGTCGCCCTGAACAAACCCACCGATCGGGAACGCGGGCAGTGGTACTATCAACGCTATGTGCATCACCTGCCGACTGACGGTGAAATGGTTCTATATGACCGGTCGTGGTACAACCGCGCCGGGGTTGAACGGGTCATGGGGTTTTGCACGCCCGCCGAATACCTCGAATTCATGCGCCAAACCCCAGAGCTGGAAAGGATGCTGACCCGGTCGGGCATTCGGCTTTACAAGTATTGGTTCTCAGTCACGCAGGCCGAACAAAAGCGCCGCTTTGAAAGCCGGGAAACAGACCCTTTGAAACGCTGGAAGCTCTCGCCTATCGACAAGGCATCCCTGGGCAAGTGGGACGATTACACCGAAGCCAAAGAAGCGATGTTCTTTTACACCGACACCGCAGATGCACCTTGGACGATTGTCAAATCCAACGACAAAAAGCGTGCGCGGCTGAACTGTATGCGCCATTTCCTCAGCACCCTCGACTACCCCGACAAGGACACTGACGTGGCCACCCCGCCTGATCCGCTGATCGTGGGACACGCCAGCCACGTGATCCAAAAGTCTGATCATTTGCTTGCCGCGCGTCTGACAAATTAGACGCGCCGCCGCGCGGGCCGGTTGAGGAGAGCCGCCCGCGCGTTTTGTTGATCCCAGTTAAGACGAAACGCCAAGGCATTTGATCTTGGCCCTTGTAGTTGCTATTTCACAGACACGATCCGCACCCCAGATCCGGCCCCTGCCCCACGGGTTTTGCCCAAATGAGCCGGGCGGTCTGGCCCACATCGCCGGACGTTGCAGGAAAGCTTGGGTTTGTTGGTAGTTCTCCCTTGCAACACACCTCGATTCACCCTATCGGTGCGCCCTCACGCCCCACGCCGTTACAAGCGGGCTGGACCGCATAGGCGAGCCAGTGTAGGGGTGCCCGAAATTTCCACTTCGGGGGCATCTGCCCCCCACAACGAATAGGGTGTCCCATGGCAGTCCCTCAGAATAAAATCACGAAATCGCGCCGCAACATGCGTCGTGCACACGATGCGCTCGTGGCTGATAACCCCGCTGAATGCTCCAACTGCGGTGAGCTGAAGCGCCCCCACCACGTGTGTGGCGCATGCGGTCACTACGCGGACCGTGAAGTGGTCGCTCAGGCCACTGACATCGATCTAGACGACGACGCAGCCTAAGCGCATACTGCGCGGAGAGCCTTCGGAGACAACATTGGCAAAACGGCCCGGCCCGGCACAGCGTCCAGCTGTGATTTCCATCGACGCGATGGGCGGCGACCTTGGGCCCAAGGCCGTTGTTTCTGGCATGGCTATTTCTGCCAGTAAAAATCCGGACATTAAGTTCATCGTGCATGGCGACGGGCCCAAGCTTTCAGAGCTTGTGGCCCGTAAGCGCATTTTGGACGGTCGGGTTGAAATTCGTCACGCGGAGGATGTCGTCTCGATGGACGACAAACCCAGCCACGTGATGCGTCACGGTAAGGGCACTTCAATGTGGTCCGCCCTAGAGGCCGTTCGCGAAGGCGAAGCTGAAACCTGTCTGTCCTGCGGGAACACCGGTGCGCTTATGGCGCTTAGCATGGTGCGGCTACGCAAACTGCCCGGCGTTAACCGTCCTGCCATCGCGATCCTTTGGCCCTCTCGTAATCCGGGGGGCTTTAACGTCATGCTGGATGTCGGCGCGGATATCCGGGCCGAAGCGCAGGACCTACACCAGTACGCGTTGATGGGCATGTCCTACGCGCGCAACGGTCTGGGGCTACAACGGCCGCGTGTTGGCATTTTGAATGTCGGTACCGAAGAACACAAAGGCCGCCCCGAGCTGCACGAAGCGCATGATATCATCGCGGCTTCCGCAGATGCGAACCAATATGAATTTGTTGGCTTTGTTGAGGGGGGCGATATCCCCTCGAACCGCGTTGACGTGATTGTCACGGATGGGTTCACTGGGAATGTCGCGCTCAAGACGGCCGAAGGTACGGCCAGCTTTATCTCTGAGGCGCTGCGCACTGCGTTCCAGGCCACGCCCCTATCCAAAATCGCAGCCCTTTTGGCAATGACCTCGCTGCGGCGGCTGAAAAAGCGGATTGATCCGCGCCGCGTCAACGGGGGCGTGTTTTTGGGCCTGAATGGAACAGTCGTAAAATCCCACGGGTCCGCGGATGCGACCGGCGTGTCCGCCGCAATCAAACTGTCGTGGGACTTAGCGCAAACCGGATTTTCTGACCGCCTCGCGGCGCGTCTTGCATCTACTCAGTCAACAGGTCAGAGTGTTAACAAAACCGAGGCTGGGTTAACCCCCGAAAAGACCGATCAAGGCATCTAACATGAGCGTAATCCGATCCGTTGTGCGTGGTGTGGGCCACTATCTGCCCGACCGCGTTGTGGAGAATGCCGAGTTCGAGACTTGGGTCGAAACGTCTGATGCGTGGATACGATCCCGTTCGGGGATTGAGCGGCGCCATTTCGCGGCCGAGGGGCAAACCACATCCGACCTCGCGACCCGTGCCGCACAAGCAGCCCTCGCGGACGCTGGCATGGATGCCTCCCAGATCGACGCAATCGTTGTCGCGACCTCGACCCCCGATTTCACGTTCCCATCCGTGGCGACCATGGTGCAAGGCGCCCTAGGAATGGAGCGCGGCTTTGCTTTCGATATCCAAGCGGTGTGTGCTGGCTTCGTTTACGCGCTGACCAATGCGAATGGATTGATTCTGTCGGGCCAAGCCGAGCGTGTTTTGGTTATTGGCGCAGAAACATTTTCCCGGATTATGAACTGGGAAGACCGCACAACAAGCGTTCTGTTCGGTGACGGCGCAGGTGCCTTGATCTTGGAAAAGGCCGAAGGTGAAGGCACGTCAGATGACCGCGGCATCCTTGCCACTGACCTAAATTCGGACGGTCGTTTCCGCGAAATTCTGTACGTTTCGGGGGGACCATCCGCCACCCAAAGCACCGGCCACCTGATCATGGAAGGCAAGGAAGTCTTTCGCCATGCTGTTGAAAAGCTTGCCACTTGTACCGTTGACGTGGTCGCCAAGGCCGGTCTGACAACTGATGATATTGACTGTGTCATCCCCCATCAGGCGAACCTGCGCATCATCAAGCGCACCGCCGATAAGCTGGGCATTGATGAGAGCAAAGTTGTGATCACCGTCCAAGATCATGGCAACACGTCCGCCGCCTCCATTCCGCTGGCGATGTCTGTGGGCAAGCAACGCGGTCAGGTTCGGGAGGGCGATTTGGTCGTCACCGAGGCGATTGGCGGCGGCTTGGCATGGGGCGCAGTCGTACTACGCTGGTAACCGCTCATTTGATGCGCGAAGAACATCGGCCAAGTGCTTGTTATTGACTCGAAAACCGCCGTGCCCCAATGTGGGGAAAATATGGCGAGGGGCCCGGATATGACTTCAAAAACACTGACACGTATGGATCTGAGCGAAGCGGTTTTCCGCGAGGTCGGTCTGTCGCGCAACGAAAGCGCACAATTGGTGGAGCAGGTTCTGCTGCACATGTCCGATGCGCTGGTCCAAGGGGAGCAGGTCAAGATCAGCTCTTTCGGGACATTCTCCGTTCGTGAGAAATCCGCCCGCGTGGGTCGCAACCCCAAGACGGGTGAAGAAGCCCCCATCCCGCCCCGCCGCGTGCTGACCTTCCGCCCATCGCACTTGATGAAAGATCGCGTCGCGACTGGTAACAAAGCCTAACAAACTGTTCACGCGGAGCGGCCCAAACTGCTGCGTCCATCAAACAGTTGAGGGGGAGTTATGAGCAAAAGCGCTGATGCCTTTCGCACCATCCGCGAAGTTGCGGATTGGTTGGGGGTTCCGACCCATGTTTTGCGGTTTTGGGAAAGCAAATTTGACGTCGTCAGCCCCGTAAAGGGGCCCGGCGGGCGTCGATATTACCGCCCCGATGATATGCGCCTTTTGGGCGGTATTCGTGTGCTTTTGCACGATCAGGGCATGACCATTCGCGGCGTTCAAAAGATGATCGCCGAGGATGGAACCGCTCCGATTGAGGCTCTCTCACCGGAGCCTACCTTTGCAGATCCTCAGACCAAATCCTCCTCCTCGCGGACGGCACGTCGGGGCGCCAACCGGCGCGTTATCAAAGACGATGCAAATGCAGGCGGCACGGGTCGCGGCGGTCTCTATGATCTCGATGCTCTGTCCCAAGACACCCCTGAGGCCCCCTCAGAGGCCCCCATGGTGCATGTTGAGCCAGAACCGCAAGAGGCCGAAGTTCTCAGCTTTGCCAATGCATTACAGAAGAATGCCGCACCCGTTGAGGAGGCGCCTGAGCCCGAACAAGAGCCCCTCATCCTCGATAGCGCGCATCAAATCGTGGACACACAAATTGCCCCCGAACTACCGCTAGAGCCGCCAGCGCCTGAAATCACCGAACACGCCATGGCCCGCGCATTGACAGCCAAAGTTGCGGCAAAACGGGGCACAAACACTGCACTCAGCATCCAAAACCGCGCCAAGCTTGACCTTGTGGCTCGTAGGATCAAGCTTCTGAGCGACCGGATCAGTACCGAGCTGAAATCCTGACGTGACGCTGGCTTTTGCACAGGTAAACGCGACGCAAAAAGGTCCCACATTCGGGACAATTGCCGCTTGCAGCCCCGAAAAAATACCTTATACGGGCGGCATAGTCGGGCTATGGCGCAGCCTGGTAGCGCGTCCGTCTGGGGGACGGAAGGTCGCAGGTTCGAGTCCTGCTAGCCCGACCACCGACTGCAAAGCCGCAGGCCATTTGGCACTGCGGCTTTTGCTGTTTATAGGGGTAAGAAAATGACACACGGGGTTCTCCCTTCTCAGGCCCTAGAGGCGATGTTGGACCGCGGTGAAATCACCGTGACCGCACCACTGGTGGACGGTCAGGTACAGCCAGCCTCGCTCGATCTGCGCCTTGGCACGGTAGCCTACCGCGTCCGGGCCTCGTTTCTTGCGGGCGCTGGCACGCCGGTCGCGGATCGCCTCGCGGACTTTGAAATGCACCGCATGTCACTCGACGGCGGCGCGGTTCTCGAAAAGGGCTGCGTTTATCTTGTACCCCTGATGGAAAGCCTCGCCCTACCCGTCGGAATCACCGCTGTAGCGAACGCAAAATCCTCCACCGGGCGGCTCGATCTGCTGACCCGCGTGATCACCGATGGCGGCACCGAGTTCGACCGCATCCCCGAAGGCTACACAGGTCCCCTTTACGCCGAAATCTGCCCCCGTTCGTTCAGTGTTCTGGTCCGGCCCGGCATGCGCCTGAACCAAATCCGCTTCCGCCAAGGCGAAGCCGTCCTGTCGGACAGCGCGATGGCTGCACTGCACGATCAAACCCCGCTTGTGGATGGCACCCCACTGATCTCCGAAGGCTTGGGCTTCTCCGTCGATCTCAAACCCAGCACAGGTGACCTCGTCGGCTACCGCGCCAAGCCGCACACCGGCGTGATCGACCTTGATAACATCGGCCATTACACGCCCCGCGATTACTGGGAAGAAGTCCGCACATCCGATGGCCGCATCATCCTAGACCCCGGTGCATTCTACATCCTCGTGAGCCGCGAAGCCGTGACAATCCCGCCCCAATACGCCGCCGAAATGGCACCTTATCTGGCAATGGTCGGCGAATTCAGGGTCCACTACGCGGGCTTCTTTGATCCCGGCTTTGGTCACGGCGTCCCGGCCCGCGGCGTCCTTGAAGTCCGCTGCCACGAAGCCCCCTTCGTGCTCGAACACGGCCAAGTGGTCGGCCGTTTAGTCTACGAAGGCATGACCGAGGTTCCCAATGTCCTCTACGGCGCAGATATGAAAAGCAACTATCAGGGCCAAGGCCTCAAGCTGTCCAAACACTTCGCCGCCCCCTAGGCCGCACCGCCTGCCTCCTTTGTTCCCTAAATACTCCCCAGAGCGCGAGAGAGGATCTCTCGCTTTGGCGTCGCCGTCAGGCGGCGCAAAACCTCACGCCTGATGAAACGGGCAACTCGCCTGCTGCGCGGGGGTTAACCGATCAAAAGGCACGACATAAGTGTGCACCAGAAACGCTAGCGCATCCGTCCGAGGCAAACGCAAAATCGTCTGACGCTCTGCCCGCAAATAGCGCGGCGTTCCCTTGGGCGGTATCCGTGGCGCCGTCTCAGAATGGGGCTGATGCAGTTCTGCGTCATGATACATCAATGCATTTGCCCGCCACAGTGGTTGCCCCGCGCGCACCCGATCAAACATGCGCTCCACCCTTACCGCCACGGGGGCATAGCTGGGCACGGGGCGGTGGATCGCATCCAAGGGCTGCATAAATTTCTCGGCCAGGGTCCACGCCGCGGGAAAACACAACACTGCCCCCGTCAAAACGAACGCGCCGTCGCGCTTTTGCAGCAATACAACGTCCTCTTGGATCAACGCACCCAAGGTCTCCAACGGGTGATCTCGCGCAGGGATAACCACACGGCCGTCAGGACAGCGCACCGCATCACCCTGCCGCTCAAACCCCCCGGGCAAAGCACCTAGCACCACCTCCAATGCCTCGTGCGCGGCGGGTTCAGCGGCGGGATCAAGGGCCAAAACCTGCGATCTGTGCCTCTCAATCAAACGCGCTTTGTGGGCCATTTGTGCGGCATAAGCCTCATCCACAATCAGCCAATCTCCCTCTACCGGGCGCATCCCCGGCATCCGCGCAAGCGCCGGATCAGACCACGGTGTAAAGGGCAGTTTTTCTTGCAAAATGTCCATTTGCGCCCTCTTGGCCGGTGAATCGTGTCGCTTATGCCGCAGAAGGTGCCGAAATGCACGGCACACTCATGAATAAGGAGGCCCCCATGAACCAACATTATCGCACCACCCGCAAGATTGATCCAAGCAAGGGCACGCACCTTTTGGACGGGACGCCCAACGACAATGACCGGATGGAAATCGGGCCCACCAAATTGGCCTACGATGAATGGGACGCTGCGGGCCTGATCTTGCCCGATTTGGCCGCCATGCGCGCCTACCGGCACCGCCGGCTTGTGGATGCGGTTGTCGCGCGGGATTTGGGCGGTGTGTTGATGTTCGACCCGCTCAACATCCGCTACGCCACCGACAGCACGAACATGCAGCTTTGGAACACGCACAACCCATTTCGCGCGGTGCTTGTCTGTGCGGATGGTTACATGGTCATCTGGGACTATAAAAATGCCAAATTCCTAAGCGCTTTCAACCCCTTGGTCCAAGAGCAACGCTCGGGCGCGGATCTATTCTATTTTGGGCGTGGCGACAAAATCGACATCGCCGCTGATGCTTTTAGCAACGAAGTCCGCGCCCTGATTGAGGCCCACGGCGGCGGCAACATGCGGCTCGCGGCGGACAAGCCCATGATACACGGGCTTCGCGCGCTTGAGGCGCAGGGGTTTGAGGTCACGGACGGCGAAGAGCTGACCGAAAAAGCTCGCTCAATCAAAGGCCCGGATGAGATTTTGGCCATGCGCTGTGCTTCGCATGCCTGCGAGACGGCCTGCTATGAGATGGAAAAGGCCTGTGCGCCGGGCCTAAGCGAAGACGAAGTCTGGGCCGTACTGCACGCAGAAAACATCAAACGCGGCGGTGAATGGATCGAAACGCGGCTGCTGTCCTCTGGGCCGCGCACCAACCCTTGGTTCCAAGAATGCGGCCCGCGCATCATTCAGAACAACGAAATCGTGGCCTTTGACACCGATCTTGTCGGCTCCTACGGGATTTGTGTCGATATTTCGCGCACGTGGTGGGTGGGCGATGCCGCCCCCCGCCCCGACATGATTGAGGCCATGCGCCACGGGGTTGAGCACATCCAAACCAACATGGAGATGCTCAAACCCGGCGTGCCCCTGCGCGATCTCACCTTCAACGCCCACAAGCTGAAGCCAGAATACCAAGAGCTAAAATACGGCTGTCTGATGCACGGCGTAGGCCTGTGCGATGAATGGCCCCTGATCCGCTATCCCGAACACCACGTCGAGGGCGCGTTTGACGGCCACCTAGAGGCCGGGATGGTTCTGTGTGTCGAGGCATTGATTTCGCCCAAGGGTGGGGATTTCTCGATCAAGCTAGAGGATCAGGTTCTTATTACCGAAGACGGCTATGAAAACCTGACCAAATACCCCTTCGATCCACGGCTGATGGGTCACTAACCCCGCCGGAAGGGGATTGTTAACGCAGGCCTGCTAATCTGTCGTCCCCCGTGCCGTGCACGGTCGTCGATGGATAGGCAGGCCGTTTGAGTTTTCATCCCCATGATCCAGTAATCTCGGTGCAATCCGCGCAAAAGGGCAGCTATCCGATGACCGTGCGCACGGTTTGCGTGGCGCCGGGCCAACTGCTCCGCGAGGGGGAGCGTGTGGCCGAACTGCTTGAACCCTCGGGCCGGTGGGTTTGTTTAATCGCGTCCCAGGCCGCAGGTCAGATCAAGGCCGTACGTATTCGCGCGGGCTTTTTCGTTGGTAGGCAATTGCCGGGTCGTCACGTCACGCGCATTGTGCGGCGCATCACTTATCTGGACGCGGATCACGGGGTTGGCGCGTTTATTCGGACAAAATCACAGGTTCAGGGCACGTTTTCCTACGCGGATGCGCGCGAGTGACCGCCGCTTTACCAAAGATCAGCCACCAGCGGGACATGGTCCGAGCCGGAGGCAGGCGCGCGACGGACCTCTGCATTCATTGTGGCGAACACGTGGTCAATCTGGATCGGATACCGCCACCACTCAGGCCCACTGGGCAGACGGAAGGTCGGCACCCACGGCCCCATCCGCGTCACACCCGCCGCGCGCGACAAACGGCGCAGACGGTGCGTGCCCGCCACCATGTTGAAATCACCCGCCATGACGATATCACCATCCAGCTTGGCCAAAGCGGTTTCCATGTAATCCACCTGTGCGGGATCGTTGAACGGATAGGGCCACTTGGCATGGACCGAGACGACCCAAACCGGGCCGCCCGGCGTTTCGACCTGCAACGCGACCAACCCCATGGGATACAAACAAAGGGGCTTTTCATCTGTGGCGGGCAACCGGCTCAACACCATCACCGCCCCCACCGCGCCGTATCGACAAAATGCCTGATGCGGGTAGTCGGCGCGCAATTCTTCCAACAAGGACCGTTTGTTTTGCGACACCTCCTGAAAGGTGATCACATCGGGCGAAAGGGCCGCGATATTGGCCAGGGTCAGGCTATGATCACGCTGCGCGAAAAACAGATTGTTTTGATACAGCCGAAAACTTGGGGTCCCTTGCGCCTGAACCTGAAGCCCGGGCAGGCCCGCCCCCCACGTCACAGCCGTAACCGCCATGCCAACCGCGCCCAACATCGCCACGATCGCCGCAGCGCGCCGCCGGATCGGCCATGCAAAACCGGCGCATATCAGGGCCGCGACCAGCCAAATAGGGCGGAATGTCGCCAGCGAGTCGCCCGCATCATGCACCGCCCCCAGCCACGTCCCTCCCCACACGACGATGAAAAACCACGCCATTCTGTAGCATATGTCACGGAACATGGGTCGAAACCTCGCCTCAAGTCACGGCTGCGTGATCGCGGCCCGCCTACGCTTGAGCCCGCCTGCCCGCGCGCCCATTGTCAGTCTCAACACTAATGATCGGACCTGTTCCATGCCAAGCCGCAAGTTGACATTCACCGGACATGATGGCGCGCAACTTGCCGCACGTCTGGATATGCCCGAGGGGCCGCACCTCGCGACGGCGTTGTTTGCGCATTGCTTTACCTGTTCCAAGGATATTCCCGCCGCGCGCCGGATTTCGGGGCGGTTGGCCGCCATGGGGATCGCCGTGTTGCGATTTGATTTCACTGGGCTTGGTCATTCGGAAGGAGAATTCGCCAACACATCGTTCACTTCCAACGTGGATGATATTGTTGCCGCCGCCGCACACCTCAAATCCGAAGGGTTCGCGCCCAGCATGTTGATCGGCCATTCCCTTGGGGGGGCTGCGGTTTTGCGTGCGGCAGGGGCAATCGCATCGGTCAAGGCCGTGGTGACCATCGGCGCCCCCTCTGACCCTGGGCATGTCACCCACAACTTTGCCGACGCTTTGCCCCGGATCAAAGCGGACGGCAAAGCCTCGGTCATGCTGGGCGGTCGCCCGGTTATGATCGGCCAAGCGTTCGTTGAGGACGTGAGCGAGGCGGCCCTCACCCCCGCGATAAGCGCGTTGAACCGCGCGCTTTTGGTCCTGCACGCGCCGCGCGACGAAACCGTGGGTATCGAAAACGCCACAGCGATTTTTGCCGCCGCAAAGCACCCCAAAAGCTTTGTCACCCTCGATAATGCCGACCATCTGATCACCCGCCCGGCGGACGCCGAGTATGTGGCCGACGTGATCGCCGCATGGGCCGGCCGGTATCTGGATCTGCGTGCGCCAGCCCCGCCCATCGGCGCCCCCGAAGGCGTGACCCGCGTGTCTGAGGCGGATGCGGACGGCTTTTTGCAAGACGTCACATCAGGCAACACCCATCACGCGCTGGCCGATGAACCCGTGGCCTACGGCGGCACAAACAAGGGCATGTCACCGTACCAATTCCTTGCCGCTGGATTGGGGGCCTGTACGTCGATGACGGTGCGAATGTACGCCCGACGCAAAGGCTGGCCACTGAGCCATATCAGCGTAGACGTCACCCATGACCGGATGCACGCGCAGGATGCAGGCACCCCGAATGAGCGGATTGATCGGTTCACACGGGTGATCACGCTGGCCGGTGATCTGTCGGACGATCAGCACGAACGCCTTGTTGAGATTGCAGACAAATGCCCTGTTCACAAAACGTTAGAGGCAGGCGCTAAAGTAAAAACTGTCCTGCGTGTAGCCGAAAATGAAGCCGCTCCAACACCCCAGGACGCATAATTCAACGAAATAGCTGGCTGCTGTGGCGCCCCATGTTGTGCTCACAATTTGCGCCAGATCAAAGTGCTTACCTTCCGGGAACGGTACTCTATGCCCACGAATGGAGGGCACAGAATGCACACCCTTGAACGTTTGATCCTTTCCCCGCGTATCGCCGCCGACGTCGCGGCCCGGCTTAGAACCGCGCAGATCAAATCACCTGCGCCACCGCGCCGAGACGCGCAAAACCCATGTACTGAGGTCCGCAGGATTGAGGGTGGCCTGACCATGGTCTTTCTGCCGCCCGTCCTGAGCGGTGAACAGACCCATTCGCCCCCTTCTCAAATCCGGCTATAGCGACTTGTCATTCTATAGGATTTGCGCGGGCCCTGAACGCGCCACGTCACGGTAAATGCGGGCCAATCCGCGAAATCGTAGTGGACACTGTAATCATCCGGGTCACACCAATGATCCGTATCGCCGCCCCGTGCGGGCACCGTGTGAAAATAGCGTCCATCGTCGAACCAAACACTGAGGTCTGGCTTCCACAGATACCGCCGGGTCGCGGCCATTGGGGTTTGACCGCTGATCGTCAGGGTACCTTCCTCAACATAGGCCAAACCCTCGGCATGCGGTGCCCAAGTTGCCGTGCCAGTGAACTGTCCTGGCGGCAGACCATCCTGCGCAATCACACGCTCCAGCGCCCAATCGCCCGTAAAATCGTCCAATGTGCGCGCTTTGCCATCCGTTTTCGCCATCAAAGCCTGTCACAGGCGCGGCATATTCCACCGCAGCCCGTCCTCGTGTTGCACATCACCCGAGCGGACCCTAAGAGAAACGCCAAGCCGCAGCAACGCAAGAGATGAGAGCCGATGATCCCCCGTTATTCCCGCCCTGACATGGTCGCCATCTGGTCCCCCGAGACGAAATTCCGCATCTGGTTTGAGATCGAGGCGCACGCCTGCGATGCCATGGCCGATCTGGGTGTGATCCCGCGCGAAAACGCACAAGCGGTTTGGAAAGCAAAAGACGTTGAGTTCGACGTCGCCCGCATCGACGAAATCGAAGCCGTCACCAAGCATGACGTGATCGCGTTCCTGACCCACTTGGCCGAACATGTCGGCAGCGATGAGGCTCGTTTTGTCCACCAAGGCATGACGTCCTCGGACGTGCTGGACACCTGTTTCAACGTTCAGCTTGTACGCGCTGCAGACATTCTGATTGCGGATATGGACGGTCTTTTGGCTGCCCTCAAGCGCCGCGCGATTGAACACAAAGACACCCTGCGCGTCGGCCGCAGCCACGGCATTCACGCCGAACCCACAACCATGGGCCTGACGTTTGCGCGGTTCTACGCTGAAATGGACCGCAACCTTGCGCGTCTGAAAACCGCCCGCGCCGAGATCGCGACAGGGGCCGTATCCGGCGCCATCGGCACCTTTGCCAACGTTGATCCCCGCGTTGAGGAGCATGTTTGCGCCCAGCTTGGCCTCTCGCCTGAGCCGATCAGCACCCAAGTCATCCCGCGTGACCGCCACGCTGCATTCTTTGCAGCACTTGGTGTTGTCGCCTCGTCGATCGAAAACGTCGCGACAGAAATCCGCCATATGCAGCGGACCGAAGTCCTTGAGGGCGCTGAGTTTTTCTCGATGGGTCAAAAAGGCTCCAGCGCGATGCCGCACAAGAAAAACCCCGTTCTGACCGAGAACCTGACAGGGCTGGCACGCATGGTCCGCTCCGCCGTGGTTCCCGCCATGGAGAACGTGGCCCTCTGGCATGAGCGTGATATCTCCCACTCTTCGGTTGAGCGGAACATTGGCCCCGATGCCACAATCACACTTGATTTTGCGCTGCACCGCCTGACCGGCGTTATCGACAAAATGCTGATTTTCCCTGACAATATGCTCGATAACATGAACAAATTTCCAGGTTTGGTCATGTCTCAGCGGGTTTTGCTTGCGCTTACGCAGGCCGGTGTCAGCCGTGAGGATGCCTATTCCATGGTGCAACGCAACGCGCTCAAGGTCTGGGAACATCGCACTGATTTCCGCGAAGAACTGCTGGCCGACCCAGAGGTGTGCGCCGCCCTTTCCGTTGAGGAAATCAACGAAAAGTTCGACATGGGCTATCACACCAAGCACGTGGACACGATTTTTAAACGTGTTTTCGGCTAGGCTGCGCGCAAATTTGGTGACAAATGAGGGAAATCTGCTAGCTTCCTTAGCGTAAACCGCAACAGGAGACGACAATGAAGACGTGGAAGACCCTCTCTATCGCCGCCATCCTGGCAGCCGCGCCCAGCCTTGCGCTTGCGTATGAATGCAACAGCGCCAAGCAGGCCGCGATGTCGTGTGCCACTGGGACTGTTTGGGATGCCGCAAGCCGAAGCTGCGTGACCGCAATCAACAGCTGATCCCGCACCACATACTCGCATCAAGGCGCGCGCTGGGGGACCGGCGCGCGCTTTTCATTTGTATGGCGGATAAAATTGACCTAAGCCCCCCACGCCCATCACGGGCCAAGAACCGAAGGACCGAACCATGACGGCAAAAGTATTCATCGACGGCGAAGCTGGCACAACGGGGCTGCAAATCCGCGAACGTCTTGAGGCGCGCGACGACATCACACTGATCTCGGTGGATGCTGCCGAGCGCAAATCGCCCGAAGCCCGCGCCGCTGCCTTTGCCGCGGCGGATGTGGGTATTTTGTGCCTGCCCGACGCCGCCGCGATTGAGGCTGTCGCGTTGGCCGGCGACTGCCGGATCATCGACGCGTCAACCGCGCACCGCATCGCCGAGGGTTGGACCTATGGCATGCCCGAGCTGCCCGGCGCGAAAGCCGCCATTGCGGCCTCTGACCGGGTGGCCAACGTCGGCTGTTATGCCACGGGCTCTATTGCTCTTTTGCGCCCCTTGCGCGATGCAGGCGCCCTATCCGCTGACTACGTCGCGACCCTGACGGGGGTGTCAGGCTACACAGGTGGTGGCAAAGCATTGATCGCAGAATATGAGGCCGGCACAGCCCCCGATCATTTCCTTTATGCCACGGGTCAAAACCACAAACATGTGCCAGAAATCATGGAATACGGTCGCCTTTCCCAGACACCGTTTTTCCAGCCCGCCGTTGGCAATTATGCCCAAGGGATGATTGTGCAGCTGCACCTATCAGGCGCCGACGTCTCCGCCACGCAACTGGCTGAAATCTATGCTGCGTTCTATGCCAGCGCGCCTTTCGTGGATATCGTTGACGCCCCAGATCGGCTTTCTGCGACGGCGCTGAATGGGACCAACCGGATGGAAATTTCGGTCTTGGGCAATGGCGCCGACCGCATCACTGTGTCGGCCACATTGGACAATTTGGGCAAAGGTGCCAGCGGTACGGCGGTGCAAAACCTCAACCTGATGATCGGTGCGCCAGAAACCGCCGGGCTCTAACAAACGGGTTGTTTCAGGCGCGCGCGCCCTATGTGTTGGAATGATAACCAACAGGAGCGCGCGCCATGAAGACCCTCTTTGCCCTGAGCTTGACGGCTATTTTGAGCCTGCCAATGACCGCATTCGCCGCCGGGTCCGCGGTGCCTGCCGCGACGAACCCAAACAAGGATTGCAAAGCAGGTGAGGTGTTTGACGCCAAAACCAAGACCTGCGTCAGCAGTCAAAGCGGGTCCCTTTTGGATAAAGATCGGCTGAACGCCGCGCGGTATTTTGCCTACGCTGGCGACTACGACGCGGCAAGCTTGGCCCTTGCAGCGCTCAACGCGCCAGACACAGCCGACGCGTTAACGCTTCGCGGGTTTGTCGCACGCAAAATGGGTGATTTTGACACCGGCATGGCGCATTACACGGCGGCACTTGCGCTAGATCCAAACCATTGGCAGGCCCGCAGCTACATGGGGCAAGGCTTTGTTGAAGCAGGCAATTCCGACGCGGCACGGGCGCAACTGACCCTGATCCGCACCACGGGCGGGCGCGGCACTTGGGCCGAGGTGTCGCTGCGCCAAGCCATCGCAAGCGGCGCGGGCTATAGCTATTAGTGCACAATAACTGCGTCACATTCGACGTAGTTTGGTTCGAGCTTGGGTCGCGGCGTTGACCAAACTTTAACCTTGGCCCGCCAATATCCCCTCAGACACTCATGAGGGCAAACTTGGTGGTACCAGCGCAATCTCCCAATCCCCGGCGTCAACAAATCGCGCCGCGCCCAGGCGCGCCTGCAATGACGCCCCAACAAAAGGCCGCCGTGATTGTGCGCCTGCTGCTGGCAGAGGGCGTGGACCCCGGCCTGAACAAGTTGCAAGATAACCAACAAGAGGTGCTTGCCCGCGAAATGGCGGACATGCGCTATATCACAAAGGACACGCTTCGCTGGATCGTAAGCGAGTTTGCCTCCGAGCTAGACAGTGTTGGGCTGCACTTCCCACCCGGATTGTCCGGCGCGCTATCGGTTCTGGATGGGTTCATTTCCCCCAACACGGCGGATGTTCTACGCGACGAGTCCGGCGCAGAAATCTCGGGCAACCCGTGGGAACGGCTTGCAGGGCTTGAGGTCGCCAAACTCCGCCCGATTGTAGAGCAGGAGAGCATTGAAATATGCGCCGTGCTTTTGTCGAAACTGTCTGTGCCCAAGGCGGCAGAGCTTTTGGCGGAAATCCCGCCCGAACGCGGCCGCCGGATCGCCTATGCAGTATCTTTGACCGGTGAAATTGACCCAGAAACCGTAGCGCGCATTGGTCTCGCCCTTGGGCGTCAGTTGGATGCACAACCCGGCGAGGCGTTCCGTGATGGCCCGGTTGAGCGTGTTGGCGCGATCCTCAACGCTTCTCCGGCAGCCACCCGCGACGCGGTGCTGGATGGTCTTGACCAAGAGGATGCAGTATTTGCGCAAAAGGTCCGCAAAGCGATCTTTACGTTCCAAAACATCCCTGCACGGATCGCGGCGCGCGATATTCCCAAAGTCGCCCGCGCCGTCGACCAAGACGTGTTGATCGTCGCTTTGGGCCACGGCAAAACCACTGCGCCAGAGGCGGTTACATATATCCTCGGGGCGATGTCACAACGTCTATCCGCCCAGCTAGAAGATGAGATCAATGAAAAAGGGGCGATCAAACCCGCTGAAGGTGAAGCCGCCATGCAAGAAATCGTCACGGCTATCCGCGAGATGGAAACATCCGGAGAAATCTTGCTTCTGTCAGAAGACGAATAACAAAAGGACCACAAGACAACCGCACCAAGCGCCCTAAGTGATGAGATCACGAAGGAGAGGCGCATGGTGCTGACGCTCAAACCGCAGGGGCTATATTGTCCGGCGGGGGATTTTTACATCGACCCGTGGCGCCCCGTGGATCGCGCACTGATCACCCATGCCCATTCCGACCACGCCCGCCCCGGGCACAAACGCTATCTGGCCACGCCGCTAACCAAAGCCGTGATGCAACACAGGCTGGGCGACATTACCTGTCAAACCATTGACTACGCGACGGAGCAGAAAATTGGAGATGCAACGGTCAGCTATCATCCCGCCGGACATGTTCCCGGCTCTGCGCAGATAAGGGTCGAGGTCGGGGGGGAGGCCTGGGTCGTTTCCGGCGACTATAAAACCACCGATGATGGCCTCTCGACCCCGTTTGAACCTGTGCAATGCCATGGGTTCATTACGGAATGCACGTTTGGGCTGCCGATTTTTCGCTGGACCCCAGAGGACCAGCTGCGCGCAGATATCACCACATGGTGGCAGCGATGCGCGACAGAGGGCAAAACGGCAATCCTTGGTGCCTACGCTTTGGGCAAAGCTCAACGGTTGATGGCGGGCCTCAACCCGGACCTTGGCCCAATACTCACCCACGGCGCGGTCGAGGCCACAAACCAAGTCCTGCGCGAGCACGGCGTTGCCCTGCCCGACACCCACGTGGTCACCAAAGACACAGACCGCAAAGCCTATCCCGGTGCACTGGTCATCGCCCCGCCCGCAGCACTTGGTTCGGCTTGGGCACGTAAATTCGGCCCCCGCGAAGAGGCGTTTGCCTCCGGTTGGATGGCCCTGCGCGGCGTGCGCCGAAGACGTGCGTTGAGCACAGTGTTCATTGTGTCCGACCACGCAGATTGGCCCGGACTATTAGACGCGATCCAAGCCACGGGTGCCGAGAAAGTCCTCGCAACCCACGGCTATACCGCGACATTTTCCAAATACCTTAGTACGCTGGGGTATGATGCGGGCGTTCTTGAAACCGAATTCACTGGCGAAGACGCCGAACCTGAGGCAGACCCAGAAAAGATCGCGTCATGAGGGACTTTAGCGACCTTTTCACCGCCCTCGACAGCACCACCTCGACCAAGGCGAAAACGCAAGCACTTGCGGGCTACTTAGGTGCGGCCGCTAGTGCGGACCGTTTGTGGTGCGTGGCTCTTTTGTCCGGGCGCAGACCAAAACGCACCGTCACCGCGACGCGTTTGCGCGAGTGGGCAGCCGAAAAGGCGGGCCTGCCGTTGTGGTTATTTGAGGATAGTTACAGCGTCGTGGGGGATTTGGCCGAAACGATCGGCCTTGTTCTGCCCCCGGCCACACGATCCGATGATCGCCCGCTCAGCGAATGGATCAAAACCATCCAAGCGCTGCAAACCCAAGACGACACCACCAAAAAACCTGCTATTTTGTCCGCGTGGGACACGCTGGACGGTGCTGAGCGTTTTGTTTTCAACAAGCTTTTGACAGGTGGTTTTCGTGTTGGGGTCAGTCAAAAACTGATGACCCGAGCCTTGGCGCAGGCGACTGCACAGGACGAGGCCGCTCTTGCGCACCGCTTGATGGGCGGCTGGACACCCGATACCACAACCTGGGAGGCACTGATTGAGGCCCCCGATCCGGAAGCCGACCTTTCCCGGCCGTATCCGTTTCAACTCGCCTATGGGTTGGAGCATCCGCCCCAGGACCTTGGCCCCCCCGAGGATTGGCTGGTTGAGCACAAATGGGACGGCATTCGGGCCCAATTGATCCGGCGCGGTGGGCAGATGTTTATCTGGTCCCGCGGCGAGGAATTAATGACCGACCGCTTTCCCGATCTTGCCCCTGCACTGGATCATGTACCCGACGGCACGGTGATTGACGGCGAACTTTTGGCTTGGGATTTTGCAGCCGATCAACCGATGCCCTTTGCCGCTTTGCAAAAACGGATTGGGCGCAAAACTGTACCCAAGACCGTTTTACGCGACGCGCCCGTCGTTCTGCGTGCCTACGATGTGTTGGAATTTGATGGTACTGACGTCCGGGACGATACTTTAATACATCGTCGCAAACATCTGAATTTTATTGAAAAACTGCCCTCTGCGGTCCCACTACGGCTGTCGCGCGCCCTATCGGGGACGTGGGATGACCACGCCGCAACACGCGCCGCCGCACGTGACGCACAGGCTGAGGGGTTGATGATCAAACGCTTGGACGCGCCCTACATTGGCGGGCGGCACAAGGGGGATTGGTGGAAATGGAAGCTGGATCCGCTGACCGTGGATGCGGTGATGATCTATGCGCAGGCAGGCCATGGTCGGCGCGCAAACCTTTATACCGACTACACTTTTGCCTGTTGGAAGGGGAACGAACTGGTCCCCTTCACCAAAGCCTACTCAGGCCTGACAGACGCCGAATTCCGCGACATTACCAAATGGGTGCGCAAAAACACCCTCGAACGGTTCGGCCCCGTCCGCCGTGTGCCCCCGGAATTGGTGTTTGAAATCGCGTTTGAAGGCATCCAAGCGTCGTCGCGGCACAAATCTGGGCTCGCGCTGCGGTTTCCACGCATGGCGCGCTGGCGGCGCGACAAGCCCGCCTCAGAGGCCAATACACACGCGGACCTGCTGGAAATGTTGGAACAATACGGCTAGGCAAATCCTATGACGCTTCCTCAAGGCCTTGTGCCCCGCCCCAGCCGCACCCCGACAAAACGCGCCCCCAATGGGGCCTGCGACGCCCACATTCACATGTTGGCGGGCCTCACTGAGGCCCCCTTGTGGGATGGCCGCGTAGAAGACCCGGCCCCAAACCTGCGGTACGCCGATTTCTTGGCGGCCTACATCAAACAGATGCAAGATTTGGGCATCAGCCGGACCGTGGTGGTGCAATCCATCCTCTATGGCACCGATAATTCCGTGACAGTGCGGGCCGTTACCGACCTGAACGCGCAGGAAGGCTTTGCCGCCCGAGGCATCGGCCTGGTGACGGATCAAGCCACAGACGCTGACTTGGACCGCTTGGTCGAACAGAACCTTGTAGGCGTGCGGCTCAACTATGTGCATGGTGGCGTGCTGTCATGGGCGGGTGTCCAGGCCATGGCTCCGCGCCTCGCTACGCGCGGGTTACACGTGCAAATGTTGATTAACACGCATCGCCATATGGTCGAACTCGCGCAGCAAATTGCGGCCCTTCCGGTGCCGGTGGTGCTTGATCACATAGGATGGCCCGATCTGGCGCTTGGCCCTGATGAACGCGGGTTTCAGGCCCTGCTTCGCCTGCTAAAAACGGGAAATGTTTGGGTGAAACTGTCGGGGTTATACCGGCTATGTCCACCGCCCTATGGGGCCGCTGATGCGTTTGTGTCGGCCTTGATCGCAGCGGCACCGACGCGCTGTCTTTGGGGCTCTGACTGGCCGTATATCATGCTCGCTGATGCAGAGCAGCCCGACAGCGCCACCCTTTTGGAGGCTTTGGCCCGCGTCTGCCCGAATGACGAGACTTGGCACCAAATTCTGGTGGACAATCCCGCGGAGCTATACCGGTTCTAGGCGATAGCCCGTGTGCTAGGGCGTGCACCAGCGGCCCAGTCCGCTACGGCCTGACCAAAGGCTTTGAACAACGGGCGCGACACCGGATCCTTCGCGGCGCGGTATTCAGGATGCCATTGAACAGACAAGGTAAATCCGGGCGCCTCGGCAATATACAGCGCCTCTGGCGTGCCGTCATCAGCGTAGCCATCCACCACGACCCGAGGGCCAGCTGTCTTGATGCCCTGCCCGTGCAGCGTGTTGGTGCGCACGATGCGCTTCCCATACAGCCGCTCAAACACACCGCCTTCGCGAAAGGTCACGTCGTGGCGGATTTCGAATTTTTCCTCAAGCGTGCCATCAGGCGGCATGCGGTGGTTCATACGACCCGGGAGATCGCGAATCTCGGGGTGTAACGTGCCCCCCATCGCAACGTTGACCTCTTGAAAACCGCGGCAAATCCCCAAAATCGGCTGACCTCGTTCCACGCAGGATCGGATCAAAGGCAGCACAAGGCTGTCACGATCCCGATCAAAGGTGCCATGTGCCTCGGTCTCGGCTTCACCATATTCTTCGGGATGCACATTGGGCCGCCCCCCGGTCAGAAGGAAGCCATCACACCGCGCAAGCAGTGCCTCAATATCGCAAAAACGGGGGTTGGCAGGCACCAAAAGCGGCAACGCGCCACTGACCTCGGCGATTGCCTCGGAATTCATCGTTCCGCCCGCATGGGCCGGATACTGATCGTTTATCAAATAGCTATTGGAAATAATGCCAACGATGGGGCGCGCCATAGGGACCTCAAGAAGAATACTTTCCCAAGGGTATACCGGGCCCTAACGCATCGTAAAGGGGTGCAGGCGCGCGAGTGACTGCGCGCCTGCGCACAAATTAGGCGGTGCCTACCAAATTGGCAGCTTCGATGCCCGCAAGAGCAGCCGTTGCATCGTTATCCGACGTATCGCCGGTCACGCCGACAGCGCCCACAAGGTTGCCGCGCTTGTCGTGCACCAGCACGCCGCCGGGCACAGGGATAACCTGACCGCCGAATACGCCGTTTACAGCCGCCATAAAGTACGCCTGCTGCTCGGCGCGCGCCATTTGGGCGGAGCCGGGCATGCCCAGCATGATCGCGCCATAGGCTTTGCCGTGCGCGATCTGGAACCGACCTGCTGCGGCACCATCTTCGCGCTCAAACGCTTTGATGTGGCCACCGGCGTCCAGAACCACGACCGACAGTGGCTTTAGGTCCATCTCACGACCCTTCGCGAGGGTGGTTTTGATGATGCTACGCGCTTTGCGCAATGAAATCTCAGACATATTATTTCTCCTGTTAACCGCAGCTTAGCTGGCGGCTTTGCGCTCTAGGCGGCGGGCGTGAAGGACTGGCTCAGTGTAGCCCGAGGGCTGCACGCGACCCGCAAACACCAGATCACAAGCCGCCTTGTAAGCGATGCTGTCGAAGCTGGGCGCCATGGCTTGGTACAACGGGTCACCCGCATTTTGACCATCCACAACGGCTGCCATTTTCTCCATGACGGCGCGTACGTCGGCCTCACTGACCACATTGTGGTGCAGCCAGTTGGCGATGTGTTGCGCCGAAATCCGGCAGGTCGCGCGGTCTTCCATCAGGCCGACGTTGTTGATGTCGGGCACCTTGGAACAGCCAACACCCTGATCGACCCAGCGCACAACATAGCCAAGGATACCTTGGGCGTTGTTTTCGACTTCACGGATGATCTGCTCCCGGCTCCACTTGCGGTAGCTGGCCGCCGGAATGTCCAGAACGGTATCCACAAATGCGCGACGACCGCCGGCTTTCAGCTTGGCCTGTACGGCAAAGACATCAACCTTGTGGTAGTGCAGCGCGTGTAGGGTCGCAGCGGTGGGCGAAGGAACCCATGCGCAGTTTGCGCCGGATTTCGGATGCTCAATCTTTTGCTCGATCATCGCGGCCATCATGTCGGGCATGGCCCACATGCCTTTGCCGATCTGCGCCTTGCCGGACAAACCACATTCCAGACCGATATCAACGTTCTGGTTTTCGTAGCCGCTGATCCACGCTTTGCGCTTGATGAAGTCCTTGCGTGAAAACGGCCCGGCTTCCATCGAGGTGTGGATTTCGTCGCCTGTGCGGTCGAGGAACCCTGTGTTGATAAACGCAACGCGCGATTTGGCGGCGCGAATGCACTCTTTCAGGTTCACACTCGTGCGGCGCTCTTCATCCATGATGCCCAGCTTGACGGTGTTTGCCGCCATGCCCAGCACACCTTCTACAAAGGTGAATGTCTCGTCCGCAAACGCAACCTCTTCGGGGCCGTGCATTTTGGGTTTTACGACGTACATGGATCCCGTGACCGAGTTGCCACCAGCTTGTGCCAGATCGTGCTTCGCGATGAGCGCGGTGATCATCGCGTCCATCAGGCCTTCGTACACTTCGTTGCCGTCACGATCCAAAATGGCAGGGTTGGTCATCAGGTGACCCACGTTGCGCACCAACAACAGCGCGCGGCCTTTTAGCGTGACCTCACCCCCATCGGGGGCCGTATAGACCACATCAGGGTTCAGCGCACGGGTGACAGTTGCGTCGCCCTTCTGGAAGGTCTCCTGCAGATCGCCGCGCATCAGGCCGAGCCAGTTGGAATAGGCCTGAACCTTGTCTTCGGCATCAACGCAGGCCACGGAGTCTTCGCAATCCATGATCGCCGAAATCGCGGACTCAAGCCGCACATCCGCAAGGCCCGCTTGATCCCGTGCACCAATCGCGTGGGTCCGATCGAACACCAATTCAACGTGCAAGTTGTTGTTTTTCAGGACAATCGCGTCGGGGGCTTTGGGGTGACCACGGTAGCCCACGAACTTTTCGGGCTGAGCCAATGGCTGATCATCAACCAGCAGAGCACCACCTTGGACATGATAGCGGCGGGCATCCGCGTGGCTGGTACCCTCAACGGGGAACGCTTCATCAAGGAACACGCGCGCACGGGCCACAACACGGGCGCCACGACCGATGTCGTAGCCGCCTTTTGGCGCGGGGGTGCCCATGGCGTCGGTGCCATAGAACCCATCGTACAGGCTGCCCCAGCGGGCGTTGGCCGCGTTCAGCGCGTAGCGTGCATTGGTGATCGGCACCACCAGCTGTGGGCCGGGAACAGTTGCGATCTCGGGATCAACGTTCGCAGTGTCGATTTCAAAATTGTCGCCCTCGGGCAGCAGGTATCCGATCTCGGCCAAAAAGGCTTTATAGGCTTCATGATCGTGGGCCTTACCGCGATTGGCGATGTGCCATGCATCGATTTTGGCTTGCAGATCTTCGCGCTTTTCCAGCAGCGCGCGATTGCGTGGGCCGAAATCGTGGATCAGTTTGGACAGTCCGTCCCAGAACGCCTGAGCCTCAACGCCACTGCCGGGCAGCGCCTGCGTTTCAACGAATGCGTGCAGCTCTTCAGCGACCTGTAGCCCCGCAACTTCAATACGTGCGACCATGTGTATGCTCCCTTGGTATACCGTTGTGGACGCGAACTAGGGCGTTTGTTTCCGATAGGCAACAAGATCACGGAAAATTCCGATGAGAATTTTAGCGGTCGTCCTTTGGAGGCTTGGGCCCGCTCTTTGAAGCACTACGACACCGGTCCGAGCAAAAGCGGACATTATCCCAATCGCGCGCCCACTTTTTGCGCCAAGCGAAGGGCAATCCGCAATATGCGCAATCCTTCGATGGTAAATCAGATTTCTTTCGCATTTTCGGCATATTACAGATCGAAGCTCATCTGATTTGAAGGTGATTTTGGCCGCTTTGTCGCCCGGGCACGGTCGTTGACGAAGCGGCCCGTGCCATCTTTGCGACTGGCGTGTTTGCGGATGATTTCACCCGCCTCCGCGCCAAACCGATCCGAACGGCGCACGGCCCAAATTCTGTCCCGCGCAGCACGGGCAGCAGCGGCCACATCAACGATGGGCGGCGGATAGCTCAGCCTTTCAGCCCCCGGCCAATCCCACGGGGTCTGCAAAAACGCATCCGGCACGCTTGCCAACTCTGGCAACCAGCGGCGGGTGAATCGGCCGTCAGGGTCTTGCTCTTGGCCCTGTTTGATCGGGTTATAGATGCGCGGCGTGTTGATCCCGGTCGTGCCCGACTGCATCTGCATCTGCGACCAGTGGATGCCCGGTTCATAATCCGTGAACATCCGCGCCAAATGCGGGCCAGTTGCGCGCCAATCCAGCCACAGATGATAGCTGGCCACAGCGACCAGCATCGCCCGCATCCGGAAATTCAGCCAGCCCGTATGGATCAGCGACCGCATACAGGCGTCGACAAATGGCAGCCCGGTTTCGCCCTGCTCCCACGCGGCTAGGCGTGCGGCATCGCTGCCGCGCAACCCTTCATAGGCGGAATGCAGGCAGCGGCGATCAAGGTCCGGGGCATCCTCAAGCTTTTGCATGAAATGGTCGCGCCACGCGAGGCGGCTGACAAAGCTTTGCATCGCTTGGCGCCAATCGCCCTTGGGGGCTTCGGCGCGGCGGGCCAGCCCGGCGTGATGCGCCTCTCGGATCGAGAGTGTTCCCCACGCAAGATGCGGACTAAGCCGAGAGCAAGCCACCGCGCCCTCAATCGGGGTGGCCATTGCCGCGCGGTAGGTGCGCCCCCGCTCCGTCAGGAAACTGCCCAGCAGCGTTAGCCCCGAATTGCGCCCCCCCGGCTGGCGGTCCGGGCACGGGTCCCAGCCAAGACCCAGATCGCGCGCATCAGGCATGTGCCACACGCCCTCACCCACGCCGCGCACTGCATGCGGTGGCGTCGCAGTCTCTTGGCGCAACCATTTTTCGCGGGTGGCTGCCCAACCATCGCGGGTTTTCAAACGCCGCATCACGCCTGATTGCGGCACCTCGTGCCAGACCACACCCGCAGATTTGGCCCATGCTGCAACACGGCGATCACGATCAAAGCTCCACTGAGTGCCGGTTTCCTCATGGCTGACCAGATGTTTCGCCCCATAGTCCTGCGCCACAGTGGCCAACACCTGCGTGGCGTCGCCAAAGTGCACCTGCAATGGCGCCCCGATAGCCGCCAGTTCAGCGCCCAGCGCCTCAAGACTTTGGGCCACAAACCGCCACTGTCGGGCGGAGGCGTCGGGCTGCGCCCACATCTCAGGCTCTGCGATGTAGACGGGCACGACCGCTGACCCCAGCCCAGCGGCAAGCGCCAGCGCCGGATGATCCGCCACCCGCAAGTCCCGCTTGAACCAAAGAATCGTTGTCATAGCCCCTCCGTGAGCGCGAACATTTCAAGAACATAGCGCAGGGTCAAGCCGTAGCCCCCGGTCCACCCGCAGGCCATATTCGCCCAACCCGCAGACATAGGCCGCGCCCCTCATAATACCAGCGATCTGCGGGGCCACAGGGCTTGCGATCAGGCCCCAAGGCACTAGGGTCTGCTCAACCCCAAAGGAGTGCCCCATGCGCGACGCTGCCCCTCAGACGATTTACCTCAAAGACTACACCCCAACGCCCTACGACGTCGCGCATGTCGCGCTGGACTTTACGCTGCATCCCACGGCCACACGCGTGCAAAGCCGCATCGCGTTCACCCGCGTGCGCGCTGAGGATTTGGTGCTGAACGGTGAAGACCTGATCCTGAAATCCTTGCGCGTTGATGGCGCTGAGGTTCCGCATGAGGTGTCCGAGACACATCTGACCATCCCTGCCGCCCATCTGAGCGACGCGTTCACCCTAGAGGTCGAGGTCGAGATTTCACCCCAGACCAACACCGCGCTTGAGGGGCTATACATGTCTGGCGGCATGTATTGCACCCAGTGCGAAGCTGAAGGTTTTCGCAAGATCACCTACATGTATGACCGCCCGGACGTGATGGCCCCCTATGAGGTCACGATCCACGCCGACACGCCCGTGCAATTGTCCAACGGCAACCCCACCGGACCGGGCCATTGGACCGACCCGCACCCCAAGCCCACCTACCTGTTCGCCCTTGTGGCCGGGGATTTGGTCGCCACGACGGATCAATTCACCACGATGGAGGGGCGCGAGGTCACGCTCAACGTCTATGTCCGCCCAGGGGATGAGGGCAAAACCGACTACGCGATGGATGCGCTGAAGCGGTCAATGAAATGGGACGAGGACGTTTATGGCCGTCCCTACGACTTGGATGTGTTCAACATCGTCGCGGTCGATGATTTCAACATGGGGGCTATGGAAAACAAAGGGTTGAACATCTTCAACTCGAAATACGTGCTCGCCTCGCCCGAGACGGCGACAGACACCGACTACGCTATGATCGAAGGGATCGTGGCGCATGAGTATTTCCACAATTGGACCGGCAACCGGATTACCTGCCGTGACTGGTTCCAACTGTGCCTCAAAGAGGGGCTGACGGTTTACCGGGATCAACAGTTTAGCGCCGACATGCGCTCCGAGCCGGTGCAGCGGATCAAAGACGTGTTGCAACTGCGCGCACGGCAGTTCCGCGAGGATGCAGGCCCCCTTGCGCACCCGGTGCGCCCCGAAGCCTTTGTTGAAATCAATAATTTCTACACCGCCACCGTCTATGAAAAGGGTGCAGAGGTCATCGGGATGCTGCGCACACTTGTGGGGCCTGACGCCTATGACGCGGCCCTCACGCTTTACTTTGATCGCCACGATGGCCAAGCCTGCACGATCGAGGATTGGATACAGGTGTTTGAGGACAGCACCGGCCGCGACCTGAGCCAGTTCAAACGGTGGTATTCTCAGGCGGGGACGCCGCATCTGATCGTGACAGATAACTTTAAGAACTGTGAATATACCCTTCATCTAAAACAAGAAACAAAACCCAGCGCCGGGCAACCTGATAAGGCTCCGCAGGTCATTCCGATTGCGATGGGCCTAATCGGCACGGATGGCGCCGAGGTGCTGCCCACCCAAGTGGTCGAAATGACCGAAGATGAGCTGACCCTCCGCTTTGAGCTGGATGCCAAGCCTATCCCTTCGCTCCTGCGTGGGTTTTCGGCCCCTGTCATTCTTGAAACGCAGCAAACCGAAGCGGACCGACTGGTCCTGTTGGCCCACGACACCGATCCGTTCAACCGCTGGGAGGCAAGCACCCTTCTGGCCAAGAGCAATCTGATGGCCAGTCTTACGGCAGGGACTGCGCCCGCAAAGGCGTGGCTTGAGGCGCTAACCAAGGTCAGCACCGATGACACGCTGGACCCCGCCTTTCGCGCGCTTGTGCTGGCGTTGCCGTCCGAAGATAACCTTGCCAACGCGTGTGACGCGGCGGGTATCGTGCCAGACCCGACAGCCATTTACGCCGCGCGCAAGGCGGTACATCTGGCCATTGCCCACCACGTGGGCGACGCCCTGCCCGCACTGATCGAGGCCACAGCAACACCCGGCCCCTATTCCCCCGCCGCAACGGATGCGGCCAAACGCAGCCTACGTGCGCAACTGCTGCGGTTACAAACGCGGCTGGATGGGGGTGCAATGGCGCGTGTGGCCTATGACGCAGCCACCAATATGACCGACCAACTGGCGGCCTTTGGTTGCCTGCTTTCGGCAGGTGACACGGCCGTCGCCGCCGCGTTTGAGGCGCAGTGGCGCACAGACCGGCTTGTGATGGATAAATGGTTCGCCATGTCTGTGGCAGAGGCCGCACCGGACGATGCCGTCTCAGTGGCCACCGCCCTCACACAGCACGCTGATTTTGATTGGAAAAACCCCAATCGGTTCCGGTCCGTGATTGCTGGGATGACGGCCATGAACCCGGCGGGATTTCACCATCCCTCTGGCGCGGGCTACCGGTTTTTGGCCGATTGGCTGCTAAAGCTGGACGCGCTCAACCCCCAGACCACCGCTCGCATGTCGACCGCCTTTGAAACATGGCGCCGGTATGATGTGGACCGTCAGGCCCTGATCCAAGAACAGCTGGCCCGCATCGCCGCCCATTCCGGCCTAAGCCGCGACACCGCCGAGATGGTCGGCCGCATGCGCGATGCCTGAGGACACGTACCAACACGTTGCGCGCGCACGCTCCGCGCGCGGTGTCTTGGCCTTGGTGGCCACATGGGGCTGTGCATTGGTGCTATTACTCGGGTTGGGCGCCCTGCCGGTCATTACGCTGTTGTTGTTTGTCGCGGGGATACCGCTGGCCTATGACCTGATACGCGACCGTCAGAGCCGGTTTGAGATCAGCCACGACACCCTGAGCTGGGAGGTGCCGAATGGCAGCGGTGAGGTCGCGCTGGCATCGGTCGTGCAGGCACATCTGACGTTTCGGCTGGATCTGTCGGCCAAGCTGGGCCTGCGCCTGACGGATGGTCGGCTGATCACGGTGCCGTTGTCGTGCCTGCCCGGTCCACACCGGCTGGAACGGGCGCTATTGGACCGAAACATCAAAGTTGTTCGGGGCCGCCAACCCTTGGGCTAGGCCGACAAGTCGCTGTTCGGTCATACTTTCTTCATGCTTGCGTGCTAAAACAGGCCTATGGTTGATTTGACACATATTCCTCTGACACGGCTGGCACCGGGCCTGTGTGCGGGCCTTGCGGCGGTGGGTGTTATGCTGCTGCCGCACAGCTTGGCCATCGGGTTCTGCGTTGTTGTGATGGCGGTCAGTTTCGCAATCCTACGCGCACCGCGGCCAGAGGCGTCATCGCGCATCGGCGGCTCAACGTGGACGGTGCGCTACGGGGCGGAGGTCACGGCCTTGCCGCTGGATCGGATCACCGAAGTACGGATTGATCACCCCCATAACGGGCCGGACCGGGTGCAGGTCCTGATGACCAACGGCCTTTGTGTACCCCTGCCCGATGCGGCCCTGCCCGACACCCGCACCCTGACGGATGCGCTGCGCGCCCGGAACGTCACCGTTTACCAGTCCTAACGCCCATCACATAGACTGTCACAGTGGCGAAGGCCTGACACCTGCGCTAAACCTTGGGATAACCACCCAAGGAACGCGCCATGAATCGACAGCCCCCTGCCAGCCCCTTACGCGACTTTGCGCTGGAAGTTCATTTTTCCAAATGGGAATTTAACGCCCGCCATCACCTGACCGCCTCCGATATGGAAAGCCTCTCCTTGCGTGATCTGCTCGCAATGGGCACTGATGCGGACCGCGAGGCGTTTGAGGCCACATCCCTGGGTTATACCGAAACATGGGGCGCACCCGATCTGCGCGCGGCCATCGCAGCGACCTATGACACAATGGCAAAGGACAACATCCTGACACTCGCTGGTGCGGGCGAAGGCCTGTATGCCTTGGCGCGGGTGCTGCTTGGGCCGGATGATCATGCCATCGTTCCCACCCCCAACTACCAAAGCGCTGAAACCGTGCCAGCCGCGATTTGCGACACAACCGGCGTGCCGATACGAATTGACGGCGACAAGTGGCGGCTGGATATCGACGCAATCAAGAACGCCATTCGCCCCAACACACGACTGATTTCGCTCAACTTCCCGCACAACCCTACTGGCGCGCTCATGCCGCGCGCAGACCTTGATGCGTTGATCACGCTGGCCCGCGCCGATGGCATCTATATCCTCTGTGATGAAGTGTATCGCGGGGTCGAGCTGGACCCAAACCTACAGATGCCTCAAATCGCGGACGTGTATGAGCGGGGGATCTCGCTCAATGTGTTGTCCAAGGCTTATGGGCTGCCTGGTCTGCGGATCGGTTGGCTGGCCTCGCCCGATCGCGATGTGCTGCAACGTGTGGAGCGTTACAAACACTACCTATCCATCTGCAACGCAGCCCCCGCAGAACGTCTCGGGGTGATCGCCCTTGCCGCGCGAGAGCAAATTTTTGCGCGCAACCGCGCGCTTTTGCGACGCAACCTCACCGCGTTTGAGGCGCTGTTGGCCGATTTTCCCGGGCTGATCGACTTCGCCCCCCCCGAGGGCGGCTGCGTCGCCTATCCTCGCTACACCGGTCCCGGAACCGTCGAAACCTTTTGCTCAGACCTCATCGAAAACCACGGCATCTTGCTTTTGCCGGCCGCTTTATACCGCTCCGATCTGGGCGCGACGCCGACTGATCGTTTCCGCATTGGCCTCGGCCGGGACCGCGCAGTGGCCGACGGGATCACCGCGTTGCGCCGCTATTTCGAAGACCACAAAGCGGAGTTCGCGGCATGATCCCACACTACGACGCCACGGCCCTTGCCGCGCTGAACATAAGCGCCAAGGACATCATCGCGATGTTGCAAAAACTGATCCGTGGCGCCGCGGACGGAACGGTGCACGCCGCGCCCAAAGCCGCCCTCACCCCACCCGATGGGCGCTATATCATGTCGACGTTGGCCGCGATGGACAGCCCCCCCATCGCCGTAACCAAATCGCTGGTGTTGAACGCCACAAACTCTGCGCGCGGGTTGGCGCAGATCAATGGCCTTGTTTCCCTTTTGGATGCTGAAACGGGCCTGCCGCTCGCGACATTGGACAACAACTGGATTACGGGCGTGCGCACCGCCGGGCTGTCGGCTTTGGCCGCGCACTACCTAGCCCGCCCGGACGCGACCAGTGTCGGGTTTGTCGGAACAGGGCTTCAGGCCCGCTGTCATTTGGCATTATTTCGGGAAATGTTTCCCCTGACCCGGATCAAAATCTCGGGCCGTGGGCGAGCCAACATTGACGCGCTTATCGAAGCAGCCGACGGGCTGGACGCTCAGATCGTGGATACCCCACGCGCGGCCCTCGAAGGGGTCGATCTGGCCGTCACAAGCGTGACACACACAGCCGTTGAGACCCCTTTTCTTGATGCCAACTGGCTTGATCCCGGCGCCTTTCTTTCGGTCGTCGACCTTGCTGTGCCATGGCACAAAGAGAGTTTTGGCGCATTGGACCGCGTCATCATTGATGACCTAGCCCAAGAAGCCACACTGCCCAACAAGCTCGCGGACCCTGCCAATGTGCACGGCGATATCTCGGGTTTGGTGATGGGCACCACCGCCGCCCGGCAAAAGGCCACGGAACGCAGCGCATTTGTATTTCGGGGACATGCATTGGGTGATCTGGCATTAGCTGCCCTCGCGTGGGAGCGGCTGAAATGACCCCAGATCACGTTTGGAGCACATTGAGCGCGGCTTGCACCACACCCGGCCACCCCCTGCGCACGCCGACCCTAGCCACCATCGACGGCTCAACCCCTAGCCTGCGCATGGTGGTTTTGCGCGCCGTCCACCCCGAGGCGCACGCGCTGGTTTTTCATACAGACACGCGCAGTGCAAAGTGGACCCAATTACAGGATAACCCTGCGGCAAGCGTGCTGACATGGGACCCTGAAAACCAAATCCAAATGCGGTTTTCCGGTCAGATTGAACGCCACGCCCCCGGCAGTGCGCAGGCACAAAACGCATGGGGTCAACTGCCCCCGCACACCAAGGCCACCTATGCCGGTGCAGCCCCCGGCGGCGCATTGGAGGCAACGTCCGGCACAGGCCTTGACGCTTTTGGTGTGCTGGTCTTCACCGCGCAAACCCTTGATTGGCTGCACCTATCCCGAGAGGGAAACACACGCGCGCTGATAGACTTTGCCACAGCGCGCGTGGATTGGGTCGCGCCCTAATCCGCGGGCTGAAACGTATCAGCGTAGGCTTCGCGCAGGACGTTTTTCTGCACCTTGCCCATCGTGTTGCGGGGCAATGCGTCAATCACGATCAACTTGCGAGGATGCTTGAACCGCGCAAGCGCGCTGGCCGCTGCCGCCGCAATCCCATCCGTATCGGGTGTGGCCCCCGGCTGTGGCACGATCAGCCCCAAAACCGTCTCACCGAAATCGGCATGGGGTACACCGATCACCGCACTTTCTAGAACACCGGGTTGTTCATCCAGCACCAGCTCGATCTCTTTGGGATAGATGTTGTAGCCGCCCGAGATGATCAAATCTTTGTTGCGGCCCACGATGTGCACATAGCCATCGGCGTCTAGCTTGCCCAAATCACCAGTGATGAAGAACCCGTTTTCACGCAACTCTTCGGCGGTTTTTTCAGGCATTTTCCAGTAGCCTGTAAACACGTTGGGGCCGCGGACCTCAATCTGTCCGACCTCACCTTGGGGCAGTTCGGCACCCGTAGCAGGATCGGTGATCAACAGCTCAATCCCCGGCAGCGGAAAGCCAACCGTGCCCGCGCGGCGATCACCGTCATACGGGTTTGAGGTGTTCATATTCGTCTCGGTCATGCCGTAGCGTTCAAGAATGCGGTGCCCGGTTCGGGCAGCAAAATCGTCATGGGTTTCGGCAAGCAAAGGCGCGCTGCCCGACACAAACAACCGCATATGGGCCGCGCAATCACGGGTGAACCGCGCATCCCCCAAGAGCCGAGTATAGAACGTCGGAACCCCCATCATCGTAGTCGCATCCGCCATCCGGTCCAACACCACGTCGATGTCGAACTTTGGCAAAAAGATCATGGCACCACCCGCGATCAACGTCACGTTTGTCGCAACGAACAGGCCGTGGGTGTGGAAAATAGGCAGCGCGTGCAGCAGCACATCATCGGCCGTGAACTTCCACACCTCGACCAAGGTTTGCGCATTCGACAACAGGTTATCCTGCGTCAGCATCGCCCCCTTGGAGCGGCCCGTCGTGCCGGAGGTATAGAGAAACGCCGCCAGATCATCCCCTTGGCGCGAAACAGTTGGGAATTGTGTCGGCTTGCGCCCTGCCAAATCGCTAAGCGTGCCAGAGCCATCTGCCCCCAAAGTCGCGAGTTTCGCGCCGAGGTGCGCCACCACTGGGCCCAGCGTTGCGGCGCGTGCGGGGTCACATACAACAAGGGCAGCGCCGCTGTTGTCGATAAAATAGGTGAGTTCATCGACCGTGTAGGCCGTGTTTAGCGGCAAAAACACCACGCCCGCCTGCACGCAAGCCGCATAAAGCGCAAGCGCTTGGGGGGATTTTTCAATCTGCACCGCAAGCCGGTCACCGGGCACCAACCCATGATCCGTAATCACGTGGGCGTATTGCGCGGCCAGTTCCAAAAACTGCGCGTGGGTCCATGTATGGCCATCCGCAAGGTGCAGAAACGGCGTGGCTTTTTCGGCGTGGCATCCAAAGAGCGTATCATAAAGGGGGTTGGACATCGGGGGCTCCTAGGCTTTGGCCTTTTCAGCGGCGATGGTGAGTGCGCGAATTTCAGGGGATGCGGCGATCTCAGACGAGGCGGCATAGCGTTCATGGTTTTGTGACACGCGCGACAGGTCATAGAGGTAATTGACCATCACGCCGTGGGATTGCTGCATCCCCTTGGGGGACACATCGGCGCCCGCGTGCAGGCGGTGCACCTCTGCCCCGTTGCCAAGGTGAAAACGAGCGACCGGATCGCGGGGCAGCCCATCGGGGCGTTTTGCCGTCGTCAGATATAGGGCCGTCAGCCCCGTCAGGCGCGCGACGTCACCGACAGGTACGTCATATTCTGTCTCTTCTAGCCACGCGGCGAACCCAGGGATCGGCGAGAGCGTGACAAAGGTTTTGAGGTTAGGAAGTGCTGCCGACAAATCTGCGGCCACTTGTTTGATCAACGAATTGCCAAACGAGATGCTTGCAAGCCCTGCCTGACAGTTTGAGATCGAATAGAACACGGCCGTGTCGGCGCCCTCTGCCTCAAGCACGGGGCGGTCTTCGGACAGAACCCCCTGAACCGAGCCGGGGATGCCGCCCGTCAATGCGACCTCCACAAAGATTAACGGCTCATCGGGCATAGCGGGGTGAAAGAACGCAAAACAGCGGCGGTCCGCGGGTTCAAGCCGGGCGCGCAAAGCACCCCAACTGTCAATCGCGTGCACAGCCTCATAGGCGATGATTTTCTCTAGGATATGCGCGGGGCTTTCCCATGTGATCGGCATCAGGACCAGAAAGCCACGGTTAAACCAACTGGACAAAAGGTGCCGAAAATCGAGATCGAGCGCATCAAGCGCGGCCTCGCCCCGACCCAGACGCAGCAGGTCAGCGCGCATCGCCACCAACTGCCGCGTCGCACCGGGCACCTGATTGAGGCGGCGGATCAGCTCTTGGCGGGGGGGCTCTGCCGCTGTCATAAACGCCCGGTAGCTGGCCTTTGTCTGGCCCTGCTCATAGGCGTCCAATGCAGTGCGAACATCGCTGGGCGAAATTGTCAGATCCTCAGCCAGATGCCGAAAAAACGCGAGCTTTTCGTCATCATCACTGGCTGCGAACTTATCAAGAATGGCACGGGCCACTGCCATGCCCGTACCCTCACCCGTGGTCCGCATAAGGTCCACGGTGAGGTCGACGAAGGGGCGAGACACTTGGCCCGCCCCCTTGTCACCTCGGTAGCGCCGCTCAAAAACAGTCGAAAGAAGGCCACCGAGAAGGCTCATACTGCTGGCCCCATCACGTAGTCGGGCAGCCAGGTTGCGATCCCGGGAAAGAAGCACAACAGCAGGATCGCGATGACCATGCAGGCAACATAAGGCAGCGAGCCCATCAGGATGGTCTTGAGCTTGATGTCAGGCGCGATGCCATTAATGACATACAAGTTCAGGCCCACGGGTGGCGAAATCAGCCCGATTTCCATGTTGATCGTCAGGATCACCGCAAACCAGATGGAGTCAAACCCAGCGGTTGTGATGATCGGCAACAGGATGGGTGCCGCCATCAAGATCACCGCGACAGGCGGCAAAAAGAAGCCCGCGATCAGCAAGAAGATGTTCACCGCCAGCATCAAGACCCAAGGGTTCACATCCAATGTGCCGATCCACGCCGCAATTGACTGCGTGATGAACAGCGATGAAAGCATGAAGCTGAACACGCCAGCCGCCCCGATGATGAACAAGATCATCACCGATTCCTTGGTGCTGTCGCGCAGGACAACCCACAGGTCCTTTGGGTTCCACAGCTTGTAAATGATCATCGCGATCACGAGACACAGAAGCGCGCCCACAGCTGCGGTCTCAGATGGGGTCGCGACGCCGCCATACATGGCATAGAGCACGCCAAAGATGATCAGGATGAACGGTGTAACGCGGGGCAGGATTTCGAATTTTTCCTTCCATGTGTAGTTCACCTTGGTCAGGACCTGCATGTTGCCAGAGCGCGCCGTGGAATAGAGCGACCACGCCATGAACAACGCCACCAGCATCAACCCCGGCAGAACACCCGCCAGAAACAGACGCCCGATCGAAGTCTCGGTCGCGATGCCGTAGACGATCATCGTAACCGACGGCGGGATCAGAATGCCCAAGGTGCCGCCCGCGGCAATTGAGCCAGAAGCCACCTCATCGGGATAGCCACGCTTGCGCATCTCGGGGATGCCCATTTTGCCAATGGCCGCACAAGTTGCGGGGCTGGACCCGGACATCGCCGAAAACAGCGCGCAGGCCCCAAGGTTAGAGATCACGAGACCACCGGGCACGCGGGTCAACCAACGCTCCAGCGCTTCGTACAGGTCGGCGCCGGCACGGGTTGAGGCAATCGCCGCCCCCATGATGATGAACATCGGGATCGACAACAGCGCAAAGTTGTTGAGCTTGCCAAACATGATTTCGGGCATCAGTTCTAGCGACCGCATCCCGTCAAAAGCGATCAGGAAACCCGCCGAGACAATCAACAGCCCAGTCGCCACGGACACGCCAGAGAACAAGACAAAAATAGTGAAAAATGCGACCAGAAGGCCAAGCAAGAGCGGATCCATCTCTACTCCTCCAGTCCGAAGGGCGTATCAACGCCGATGGCAACCGCGACCGTGTCAGCGATCATTTGCAACACGAACAGCGCGAACCCGATGGGCAATGCCATGTATGGGATCCACAAGCGCACGCCCCAAACGGTATCAGACCGCCAGTTCCGTTCCCACGCGATGTGCCAGTATTCATAGGAATAAAATGTCATCACACAGATGATCGCGATCCCCGTCAGCATGGTGACGAAAAACAACGCTTTGCGCAGACGCGGCGGTAGGGCCAGCGGGATCAGGTCTACGTTCACATGACCGCGCAGGTATTGCACGTACGGCAGACCTAGCATTGTGGCCGCGATCATCATGTACACGACAGCCTCTGTTTGCCAGATCGTCGATTGGTTCAAGACGAAGCGGACAAAGATCATCTGGCAGGTGATCATCACCGACACCACGATCAACGTCGCCGCCGTCCAGCCCGACAGGAGCGACAGAAACGCCACGCCTTTTAGAAAAGGGTTATCCCCCGTGCGCGCGGACGCGCCCGTTGT
>Ga0233398_1000048_pt1 | contig 98247 bp, 82 predicted proteins | sample 38DmetaG_FD_182697 | JGI IMG/M metagenome (GOLD analysis project Ga0233398, IMG submission 182697) | Seawater microbial communities from Monterey Bay, California, United States - 38D | ecosystem: Environmental > Aquatic > Marine > Coastal | place: USA: California | collected 2016-10-02
AACTGTAAACCTTGCACACCTTCGTCTGCAGGCTCCATAGTAAACACAATATCAGCAAATTTACCACGCCCACCAGATTGTTTCTTGTAAACTTCTCTGTGATCTGCAGATGCAGTGATAGCTTCTTTGTACTCAACTTGTGGTTGTCCTTGATTTACATCTACTTTAAACTCACGCTTTAAACGATCAACAATAATATCTAAGTGTAACTCACCCATTCCTGATATAATAGTTTGACCTGAAGCTTCATCAGTTCTTACAGTAAATGTTGGATCTTCTTCAGCTAATTTACCTAAAGCCATACCTAACTTATCAACGTCAGCTTTTGTTTTAGGTTCAACTGCAATACCAATTACTGGATCTGGGAAATCCATTGATTCTAATACAATAGGATTTTTTTCATCAGATAAAGTGTCTCCTGTTTTGATAGATTTAAATCCAACAGCAGCTCCAATATCTCCAGCCTCAATAAAATCTAATGCATTTTGCTTGTTAGCATGCATTTGGTATATTCTTGAAATACGTTCTTTTTTTCCAGAACGATTATTTAATACGTATGAACCAGCATCTAATCTACCTGAATAAGATCTAAAGAAAGCTAAACGACCTACAAAAGGATCTGTTGCAATCTTAAATGCTAAAGCAGCAAATGGCTCTTTTGCATCTGGTTTTCTTGTAATTTTCTCACCAGTTGCTGGATCTGTACCTACAATATTATCTCTATCTAAAGGAGAAGGTAAGTAACGACATACAGCATCTAATAAGAATTGTACACCTTTATTTTTAAATGCAGAACCACAGATCATAGGTATGATAGCCATATCCATAACAGCAGCTCTTAAAGCAGCATGAATTTCTTCTTCAGTGATAGAATCTTCATCTTCCATGAATTTTTCTAACAAGTCTTCATCATAACTAGCTACTTCCTCTATTAATAAAGCTCTATATTCTTTTGCTTCTTCTTTTAATTCTTCAGGAATATCGATAACGTCAAATGTTGCTCCTTGTGTTTCATCATGCCACACAATAGCTCTATTTTTAACTAAATCTACAATTCCTTTAAAATCAGCTTCTTCACCAATAGGTAAAACAATAGGTACTGCATTAGAACCTAACATTTCTTTTACCTGCTTGTTTACATTCATAAAATCAGACCCTTGACGATCCATTTTATTAACGAAACCAATTCTTGGTACTTTATAATTATCTGCTAATCTCCAGTTTGTTTCTGATTGAGGTTCTACACCATCAACAGCAGAAAATAAAAATACTAAACCATCTAATACACGTAATGATCTATTTACCTCTACAGTAAAATCTACGTGACCAGGAGTATCAATTATATTAAAGTGATAACCTTTAGTATCAGGAGTTGGTTGAGCGTTCTCTATAGGAAACTGCCATGTACAAGTGGTTGCAGCAGAAGTAATAGTAATACCTCTTTCTTGCTCTTGCTCCATCCAGTCCATTGTTGCAGCACCATCATGTACTTCACCAATTTTATGAGAAACACCTGTGTAATATAACACACGTTCTGTTGTTGTTGTCTTACCAGCATCAATATGTGCTGCAATACCAATATTTCTTGTATATTTTAAATCTCTAGCCATTATATTTAGAATCTAAAATGTGAAAATGCTTTATTTGCTTCAGCCATTTTGTGAGTATCTACTCTTTTCTTAACAGCTGCTCCTTCTTCTTTAGCTGCAGCTAAAATCTCTGCTGCTAAACGCTGAGCCATAGTTTTTTCATTACGCTTTCTAGCATAAAGAATCATCCATTTGATAGCCATAGATACTTTACGATCTGGTCTAATTTGCATTGGAATTTGGAAAGTTGCACCACCTACTCTTCTAGAACGTACTTCTACGTGAGGCATTACATTTGACAATCCTTCTTTCCATACTTCTAAAGCTGACTTTTCTTCATCAGTCTTTTTTTCTTCTACGATTTCTAACGCATCGTAAAATACTTTGAACGCTACAGATTTTTTACCATCCCACATTAAGTTGTTCACAAAACGCGTTGCTAATTGATCTCCGAACTTTGGATCTGGTAAAAGCTCTCTTTTTTTCGCTCTTCTTTTTCTCATGTCTTTACATTAAAAAAGTTAATAAATTACTTCTTTGGGCGTTTTGCACCGTACTTAGACCTACGTTGAGTTCTTCCCTCAACACCTGCAGTATCTAATGCTCCACGTACCACGTGATATTTAACACCTGGTAAATCTTTTACCCTTCCACCTCTAACTAATACTATCGAGTGCTCTTGCAAGTTGTGTCCTTCACCTGGAATATATGCGTTTATCTCATTACCATTTGTTAACCTAACCCTAGCAACTTTACGCATTGCTGAATTTGGTTTTTTTGGTGTTGTAGTATAAACACGTGTACAAACTCCACGTCTTTGAGGACTCCCTTGTAACGCAGCCGATTTACTCTTCTTAGTTATTTTGGTTCTTCCTTTACGAACTAATTGTTGAATAGTTGGCATACTAAATAATTACTGTTTTTCGTTTATATTAAACTTTTACCCTATTTTTAAGGGTGTGCAAATGTACAACTAATTTCTAATTATTCAAATATCAGTAAGTTATTTTTTAGAAATGCTTATTTAATATTGATTTTTTATGATTTTAAATTACTTTTGAAACCATAGAACATAACAAATTGAGCAAAAAACTTCTATTCTTTTTTTTTATTTTTTTCTTGATGTTTTTTCCAAAAATAAATTGTCAAGAATTAAACTTAGAATTCTTTTCTCTAAAAAAAAGTGAATTAAAAATTGTAAAAAAGATAAACTACACTAAAAAACACAAAGATTCTACTTCATTATTTAATGAAATATTCAAAACTGCATCTTACCTAAAGAAAATTGGTTATTTCACAAACACAATCGATAGCATAAAAAAGAAAGATTATAAATATCAAGTATTTATTAGTCTGAACAAAAAAATTAATTTTGCAAAACTTAAAATCAACAAAGAATTAAATGAAATCTTGAGTGATTATAAGATTGCGAATGACAGTGTAAAATTTCCTATTGAAAACTTACAATCAAATTTATCTAAAATTACATCTTTTTTAGATAATTCAGGAAAATCATTTTCTAAAGTAAAGTTATCAAATATCAAGATAAAAGCTGATACCCTATTTGGAGAGATTATTATAAACGAATCTTTTAAGAGAACTATAAGCAAGGTAACCGTTAAAGGTTATGAAAATTTCCCAACATCTTACTTAAACAGATTTTTTAAACTAAAGAAAGATCAAGTTTTTAATAAAAGTACAATAGAAAAAATTACTGCGGAATCTAAAAACTTAAGATTTGTTCAAGAAATAAAATCTCCAGAAATTCTATTTACAAAAGACTCTACGTTTTTATATATCTATTTAAAGAAAATTAACAACAACAGTGTAGACGCTTTACTAAATTTTGCTACTCAAGAAGATGGTTCATTTTTACTTAATGGAAACATTGATTTAAAACTAAATAATGTACTGAATACTGGAGAAGAATTTAATTTATACTGGAATAGTATTGCAAAAGAAAGACAAGAGTTTAAAATATCTACATTTATACCTTATCTATTCAATTCACCTATATCTCCTAAAGTAGAATTCTCAATATACAGACAAGATTCAAGTTTTACTAATACAAAATTTAAAACACTTTTAAATTATGATGTAAATTCAAAATTAAAATTAGCTTTCTCATACAATGCTGAAACTTCAGAGAGTTTACAAAACACTAATAACGAAATTACTTCATTTACAAATCAGTTTTTAGGCATAAACGTAAATTACAATCAATTTAACCAAGATATATTTAACAATAAAAAATTGTATTTTAATATAAACCCTTCTTTAGGTGAAAGAAAAGCAGAAAATATCTACTCTTATCAATTTAAGTTTGAATTAACTACTGAGTATTTATGGGAGTTAAATCAAAGAAATTTTATCTCTTTAAAAAACAATACAGGATTACTAAATTCCGATCAATATTTTACAAACGAACTATTTAGAATTGGGGGAGTTAACTCTATAAGAGGATTCAATGAACAAAGTATTTTTACAAAAAATTATTCATACTTTAACTTCGAATATAGATTTTTAGCTTCAACAACTTCTTATTTCTATACGATAACAGATTTAGGCTTTATAAACACTACAAAAAATGAAAGTATTTTAGGATTAGGATTAGGATATTTATTCATAAATAATCAATCTAAAATCAACTTAAATATAGCTTTAGGCAAAACAAGCAATAATAATTTTGATTTTAACAACCTAAAATTAGCAATAAGCTGGGTGAATTATTTTTAATAAATCTAAGTAAGGCTTATTTTGTTTAACGTTTTATAAAATTTTTCAACTTTTCATCTTTTTAACAGTTTTTAACGATTTTTAATAAATAATATTTGCTAATTAACATAATATTTTAATATTTGTGATTAATTAATTCAAATTTATTAAATAATGAAAACCAGCCTGCTAGGCTGGTTTTTTTATTTTTAACAAAAAAGAATTTGAATTTTTAGTGTGAAAAAATTGTTTTTTTAAGTTTTATTTAAGACTTTTGGCTTTAATTAATTCAAATAATTATACAATGAAGACAAAGTTTAATGGATTTTTAACGCTTTTATTAGCGTTTGTAGTGCAAATTTCCTTTGCACAAGAGAAAACTATTACTGGTACAGTTTCTGACAGTTCAGGTTCTTTACCAGGCGTTAGTGTTATAATTAAAGGAAGTACTACTGGTACAGAAACTGACTTTGATGGTAAATATTCTATAAAAGCAAAAAACGGAGATGTTTTAGTTTTTAGATATTTAGGTTACAAAGTAGTAGAAAAAACAGTTGGTGCATCTAATGTTATAAACGCTACTTTAGTAGAAGATGCTAACGTGTTAGATGAGATAGTTGTTGTTGGATATGGAACAAGTACAAAGAAGGCTTTTGCTGGTACTGCATCTGTTGTAAAACAAGAACAATTAGAAGTAAAAAACTTCTCTAACGTATCTCAAGCTCTTACAGGTGAGGTAGCTGGTGTTACCGTAATTAACGGTTCTGGACAACCAGGTACAGTTGGTGCGATTAGAATTAGAGGGTATGGATCAGTAAATGGTAACAGAGCTCCATTATATGTGGTAGATGGTGTTCCTTTTTCTGGAAGTATTAACTCTATTAACCCTTCAGATATTGCTAGTACAACCATCTTAAAAGATGCTACTGCAACTGCAATTTATGGATCTAGAGGTGCTAACGGAGTTGTTGTGATTACAACAAAAACAGGTAGTTCTTCAAATTCATATATCGAAGTAGATATCAAAACAGGTGTAAATGATCAAATTATTCCAAGATATGACGTAATTACTTCTCCAGAAGAGTATGTAGGTTATGTTTGGGAAGGTATTTACAACAGAGGTGTAATTACAGGTCAACCAGACCCAATAGCTTACGCTAATGCAAGATTATTTACAAATAACTACATTGACCCAGGTTACAATATGTGGAATCAAACTGCTGCTCAGTTAATTGATCCTGCAACAAGTACAGTTAGATCTGGTGCAACAAGAAGATATACTCCTTTAAGATATACAGATGTTGCTTTTGATACAGCAATTAGAACTGAAACTAACTTAAGAATGGGTGGTGGTAATGGAGATACTAGATATTTCGCATCATTTGGTTACTTAGATGATAATGGATATTCTATCAATACTGGTTATAAGAGATATACTACTCGTTTAAATTTAGATACCAAAATTAAGCCTTGGTTAAAAATTAACTCTAATATTGGTTATGCTTACTCAGAAAGTATTCAAAATGGACAAATTGCTGGTTCTGAAAACGTATTTGAATTTGCTGATAAAATGGCTCCAATATTCCCAGTATTCTTAAGAGATAACAACGGAGATTTAGTTCCAGATACTAACTATGGTGGTTTCCAATATGATTATGGTTCTTTATCAGGATTTAGAGATAGACCAAATGCAAATGGTCTTAACCCAATTGGTTCTGCTTTATATGATTTTAACGGAACAGATAGACATGAATTTAATGGAAACTTCTTAGCTCAAGTTACAATTACAGATAACTTAAGTGCAGAGTTAAGATATGGTGTACAGTATGCTACACAAAAAAATAGAGATTATACAAATAAATTCTATGGTGGAGGTGTTTCAACTGGAGGTGATTTAACAATCAATGACTTTTCTAGTTTAACTCAAAACATCCAACAAATTATTAGATATAACAATTCTTGGGGAGCACATTCTTTTGATGCATTAATTGCACATGAGAGTAATGAATTCGAACAACAGTTCCAATCAGCTTCAAAAGGATTACAAATTTCTCCTTTCTTATTAGATCTTGATAACTTCCAGTCAAGTTTAGGTTTACCTTCTGGATCTAGAAGTGGATTTACAATTGAGTCTTACTTTAGCCAATTTAACTATAACTATGATCAAAAATATTACTTCACTGCATCTGCAAGAACTGATGGTTCTTCTAGATTCGTTAACGATAAGTGGGGTACATTTGGTTCAGTTGGTGCTTCTTGGGTAATCAGTAATGAAGACTTTATGGAAGATAATGGAGTATTTGATTTCTTAAAAATTAAAGCTTCTTATGGTATTAATGGTGACCAAGCTGGTGTTGGTTTCTTCTCTGGATATAACACATATAATGGTGGTAATTTAGGAGGAAGTATATCTTTAGCTCCAGGTGCTGTTGGTAACCCTGATTTAACTTGGGAAACTACTAAGCAATTCCAAGTAGGTACTGAATTTGGTATTGGTAAATTCTTAGATGGTACAATTGATTATTATAATAAATTAACAGATAATTTAATCTTTAACCGTTTTGTAGGACCTTCTCAAGGTATTTCTTCTATTACTGTTAATGATGGTGAGTTGATTAACGCTGGTATTGAATTTGACTTTACAGGACATATTATTGATAAAAAAGACTTTAGTTTAGATTTATCTATTAATGGTGAAATTGTAAATAACGAAATAAAAACTATGCCTTTAGATCCAGCAACTGGATTACCACAAGTATTAACTCCAAGTGGATCATATGCGTGGTCAGAAGGAAGATCTATTTTTGATTTCTACATGAGAGAATGGGCTGGTGTTGATGCTGCTGATGGAGCACCTATGTGGTACCAATATTATGATGATAGAAATAATAACGGATTATTAGACGCTGGTGAGCCATCTTCTTATTCAAGTGGGTCTTGGATTCCAGCTGACCCAAGTATTACTAATGCTACAGGTTCTATAGTAGAATATCAAGCTAAAGTATCTGATGCTAATATTAAGAAAACTGTTACTAAAACTTACTCTGATGCTTCAGATGTATACGCAAACAAATCTGCAATTGCAGACGTACGTGGTGCTTTTAGATTAGCAGGTAGAATAGGTAACTTTAACATAGGTACACAATTTACTTATAGTTTAGGTGGTTATGCTTACGATGGTCAATATGCAGAATTAATGTCTGATCGTTTTGGTGCAGTAGGTAACAACTTCCATAAAGATATAGCTAATAGATGGAGACAGCCAGGTGATGTAACTGACGTTCCAAGATTAGCTGATGGTATAGATCAAAATGCAACTTCTTCATCAACTAGATTTATTACTTCAACAGATTATTTAGCATTAAACAACGTTAACCTTGGATATACAATTCCTCAAGAATTTCTTCAGAAAATTGATATCCAATCAGTTAATCTTTGGTTATCTGCTGATAATCTATTTAACATGACAGCACGAGAAGGTTTCCTACCTAACACACGTGAATCAGGAAACTCAGGTCGAAGATTTTATGCGCCAATGACAACAATTACATTAGGTGTTAGAGTTAAATTTTAATTAATAAATTTTAAAGAAAAAAAAATGAATAAATTTTTTAAATTCGGATTATTATCAGTTTTCGTAATAACTGGTTTTAGTTGTGGAGATGATTTCCTAGAAGATCCTGCTTTAGAGGGTTCTGCATCACTTACAAGTTCTCAATTAGAACAAGCTGCAGCAGTTGACCCAGGTGTTACAGGAGCATTAATGTCAGGTGTGTATTCACTTACATTTACAACTGGTACAGGTGGTACTAGTGGACACGATGACTTTGGTCATAAATCTTATGATGTATTTAGTGATATGTTATCTAGTGATATGGCTTTAAGTGTAAGTACTTATGGTTGGTATAGAGCTTCTATTACTGAAATGCAAGCACCATTAGATTTTACTTTTGGTGATAACAGACAAGTTTGGAGATATTACTACAGAATCGTAAGAGGTTGTAACGAAGTAATTGATGGATTAGGTGGTACAGATGCTGTTCCAGGTAATGCAGAGGGTAAATATATTATGGGGCAAGCGAAAGCGTTAAGAGCTCATGCTTATTTCTATTTGACTCAATTCTATCAAAAAGAATATGATGCTGCAGAAGAAATTTTACCTATCTATATAGATGCAATTACACCTAATGGCCCAAAAGTAACTGCTGCTGAAATCTATGACTTAATGGAAAAAGATTTAACAGAAGCAATTGCTTACTTAGATGGATTTAACAGATCTAACAAGACTGAGATCAACAAATCTGTTGCTCAAGGTATTTATGCATACGTTTTAGGTGCAAGAGGTACAGATCCTTTAAAAGCTCATAATATGGCAGTAGCTGCTATTTCTGGTGGTTATACATTAATGAGTGCTGCAGAGATTACTGGTGGATTCAACAATGTTGCTACTCCAGGATGGATGTGGGGTGTTGACTTAAACGATGAAATAGGTTTAGGCCTTGTATCATGGTGGGGTCAAATGGATTACTATAGTTATAGTTATCCAGCATTTGGTGACGCTAAATCTATAGATGATGGTTTATTTGCACAAATACCAGCAAATGATGCAAGAAAAGCTCAATTTAGAAATACCCCAGGTGCTTATACTCACTTAATGCCATTAGATAAGTTTTACGATTCAGATAAAACAAGATATGGTACTTCAAGAATTGTTAAAGCTGATTACGTTTACATGAGAGTTGCAGAAATGCACTTATTAGCTGCTGAAATGGGAGCTAGAGCTGGAAACGATGCTGCTGCAAGAACTTACTTGAAAAACGTTGTTAGTCAGAGAGTACCTGATGCTTCTTACATAGATGCTTTATCTGGAAATGATTTATTAGATGAAATTTACTTACAAACTAGAATCGAACTTTGGGGCGAAGGTAAAAGTTACTTAGCTATGAAGCGTAATAGAGCTACAATTACAAGAGGTACAAACCACCTTTCTTTTGTTGGAGCTTCTATTCCTTACAATGATGAAAGATTAACTTTTGAAATTCCAGAAGGAGAAATTCAATTTAATCCATTCATCTCAACACAAAATAATTAATAAAATTAAACAGTGAGAAAAGTCTTTTCTTTTCTCACTGTTCTAAAAAGATAATTTAATATGAAAAAATTAAAATTTTACTTTGCAGCTTTATCGGCATTAGTAATGCTAAGTGCATGTGAAACTGCAGATTTAGACCCTCAAGGTACATCATATGCTTCTTTAGAAGCTTTTGAAAAACCAATGGAAGTTCCTCCAGGAGGTACTTTAAACAGAGAAGTTAAAGTATATGCAACAAATACAACGTCTACAGATAGAGTATTAAATTTAGTTACAAGTAATGTAACTTTAGATGCTGCTGCTTATACTATACCTGCTACTGTTACTATACCTGCAGGTTCTACTGAAGGTAGTTTTACAATTGCTGTAAGTGATATAAATTTAGATGCAGCTTTAGATAAAGGAATTACTGTTAATTTAGAAGCTACTCCAGAAGTTGCTACAGGTGATTCATTTAGATTAAATGTATCTAGGGCTTGTCCAACAGGAGAGCAAAAATTAAGAATAGCTGTTACTTTAGATAGATACCCAGAAGAAGTTTTCTGGAGAGTTAGAGATGCTTCAGGTGCAACTATTTTAGATAATAATAATGGAGTACCTGGATATGGTGGTTATGCTGGTTTACCAAGAAATAGTGTACAAAGCCATGCTCTTTGTTTAGCTCCTGGAAGTTATACTTTCCAAATTTATGATGCTTACCAAGATGGTGCAGGTGCTGTTTTAATAACTTTACCAGGTAACATTACTGTTTATTCAACAAATGGTGCATATGGTGCTGGAGCTTCAGTTCCTTTTACTGTTAATTAATTATTTGTAAATAATAAATTTATAAAAAAGCGTAATTTTTTAATTACGCTTTTTTTTACATTATGGAAAAATCACAAAATATATTTGGAATTAGAGCAATTATTGAAGCAATAGAGAGTGATGCTTCTATTAATAAAATTTATTTACAAAAAGGTTTACGAGGTAATTTATATTACGAACTAGATAAACTAATAAAGTCAAATAAAATTGCAACAAGTACAGTACCTGTAGAGAAATTAGATAGGTTATCTAAAAACAATAATCATCAAGGTGCAGTTGCACAAATTTCTCCAATAAAATTTTATGATTTAGAAGTACTTCTTGAAACCATTAATAAAAAAGAAAAGACTCCTTTACTTTTAATTTTAGACCAACTATCTGATGTAAGAAACTTTGGTGCTATTATAAGAACTGCAGAATGTACTGGAGTAGATGCAATCATTATTCAAAAAAATGGTAGTGCACCAGTTAATGCTGAGACCATTAAAACATCAGCTGGAGCCGCTTTTAAAATACCTATTTGTAAAGTAGATCATATTAAAGATGCTTTATTTTTATTACAGGCATATGATATAAAAACAGTTGCAGCTACAGAAAAAACAGAAACTTCTGTTTATGATTATAATTATAACCAACCTATAGCAATTATTATGGGTTCTGAAGGTAAAGGGATAAATCCATCCGTATTAAAAATGGTTGATTATAAAGCAAAATTACCATTACTAGGTGAAATAGAATCTTTAAACGTATCTGTTGCTTGTGGTGTATTTTTATATGAGGCAATAAGACAAAGACAATAAAATTACATTCACTACTCTACTTTTATTTCCTCTTCTTGCTTTGGTAAAAAATTACCATCTTCATCAAACATATCATCAAACTCTGTTTTTGAGAATTCGTATTCCTCCATTGTTATTCCTTTATTTCTATATAACAAAGAAAAAAATACACCTACCATAAATCCAGATAAATGGCCTTCCCAAGAAATACCTTCTTTTATTGGTAAAACATACCAAATCATACTGCCATATAAAAAAATAATGATAAAAGATAAAGCTACTAATCTAAAATGCTTTCGAATAATTCCACTAAAAAACACAAAACTAAATAACATATAAACTACTCCACTTGCTCCTATATGATAATACTCTCTTGCAAAAAACCATGTTAATAATCCAGTAATTATAGTTCCAAAGAATAAAACTTTATAAGCAATATCTCTATAGAAGTATAAAATACTACTTATAAGCACAAATAAGGGCACAGAATTATTAAAAAGATGGTTTGTATTGCTGTGTATAAAATGTGTTAAAAAAACCCCTTTAAATCCTTTAAAAGTTCTTGGATAAATACCAAATTTATTAAAATTGAATCCAAATTGTATTTCTACCCAATAAATAAACCATATAGAAAAAACAATAATTGCAGGAATTACAAAAACTTCTCTATTAAATTTTAACTCATTATCCATAGTATAATAATAACAAAAATTAACCCAAAATAAAATAAAACAAAATCTGTCAGAAATCTTTTCTATTTTTACTTTATGAATGCACCTTTGGCAGAAAGAATTAGACCCAAAAAATTAGAAGACTATATTAGTCAGCAACATTTAGTTGGCAAAAAAGGAGTTTTAACTAATTTAATTAAGCAAGGTATAATTCCTTCTTTAATACTTTGGGGTCCTCCAGGAATTGGTAAAACTACCTTAGCAAATATTATAGCAACAGAATCTAAAAGACCTTTTTATACTTTAAGTGCAATAAGTTCGGGGGTAAAAGATGTTAGAGATGTTATTGAAAAATCTAAAAAAAGTGGTGGCCTTTTTACTTCTAAAAATCCTATTCTATTTATAGATGAAATTCATAGATTTAGTAAATCTCAACAAGACTCTTTACTTGGTGCTGTAGAAAAAGGATGGGTTACTTTAATAGGTGCCACTACTGAAAACCCAAGTTTTGAAGTGATACCTGCCCTACTTTCTAGATGTCAAGTTTACATTTTAAATTCTTTTGATAAAAATGATTTTAAACAACTTTTAGAAAGGGCAATGAAAGAAGATGAATTTTTGTCTTCTAAAAAAATTACTTTAAAAGAAATTGATGCATTATTGCAAGTTTCTAGTGGAGATGCAAGAAAATTGCTAAATATTTTTGAACTTTTAGTTGCTTCTAAAGATAAAATAGAAATTACAAATAAACTTGTTTTAGAAAAAATTCAAAAAAATACAACTAGGTATGACAAAACAGGTGAGCAACATTATGATATAATATCTGCATTTATAAAATCAATTCGTGGTAGTGATCCAAATGCAGCAGTGTATTGGTTAGCAAGAATGATAGAAGGTGGAGAAGATGTAAAATTTATAGCTAGAAGATTATTAATAGCAGCTTCAGAAGATATTGGAAATGCAAACCCAACTGCTTTAATTCTTGCAAATAATACTTTTCAAGCAGTTTCTGTTATTGGTAATCCTGAATCAAGAATTCTACTAAGTCAATGTGCTGTATATTTAGCAAATTCACCAAAAAGTAACGCCTCTTATTTGGCAATAAAAGATGCTCAAAGTATCGTGCAAAAAACAGGTGATTTATCTATACCTCTTCATTTAAGAAATGCACCCACTAAATTAATGAAAGACCTAGATTATGGAAAAAATTACAAGTATGCCCATGATTATACTAATAACTTTATAGATCAAGAGTATTTACCTGAAGAAATTTCTGGCACTAAAATTTACGAACCAGGAAATAATTCTAGAGAAAACCAATTTAAAGAAGTACTAAAAAATAGATGGAAAAATAAGTATGGGTATTAAAATTTAATTTGATATTTTTCTTGAACTATTTTATCAGCTTTATAGTATTCTGCTATCCAAAATAAACCACTTTTAAAGATTATTCCATTTTTATTTTTTAGAATATATGTATTTTCTTTTGAGGTATGTAATAAAGTAAACACCAACTCTGGTTTTAAATTAACTAATTGAAATCCATTATCTTTTTTTTGTGCATATAATAATGGAAAACCATCAGACTTTACAATTGGATTTGTTGCTATTATCTTTTTTGTAGGGTTTTCTGGCTTAATATCAATTTTTGTAGCGTCTTTTTTAGTAACGCTTTCCTTTATTACTTTATCTTCTACAACCTCTTTTTTTGGCATATAACTATACCTTAAACCAGTCATTGTTTCAAAAGCTTGTCTTATAGCTTCTTGATATCCTCTTTTGTAATCTTTTATTTTAGTTTTTCCAACTTTTGAAGTATAAACAGTTTTACCAAAACAATCTTTTAACTCAATAACACTCTTTAAAGTTAACATGTTAGATTTATCTAAAATATTAGCAGTAAGTGCTAAACATCTATTTTCTTTAACTTCAGAAGGTAATGTTTCATTTTCTATAAAAACCTTAAATCCTTTTTTTTCCAATAAAAATTTAGTAATAGAACTTGTTTGATATTGATCATTCTCTTTAAGAAAGTCAAACTTTTCTTGTACAATAATATACTTATAGCTACTTAAATCTACTTCTTGTGAAAAATGCATTCCACAATACATTAAGAATAAAAGTAAGAATGTCTTTTGTATCATTTTAATTAAAAATAAGATTAAAACCTAATTGGAAAGAAATACTATTTGCAGATGACAAATTACTAAATTCTAAGATATTATCTACCAATGCATAAAAATTAAGTTTGCTTACTTGAGTAGAAAAACCAAAACCAATATTTGCATAAGAAAAATCATCAATGGTATAAGTAATTTTAGATCTTGTTTTTTTGGAAATAGTTTTTTCGTAAAAAGCAGTTAATGCCAGTTGTGGACTTAAAGGCCTAAAAACATTAAATAATTGAACGCCTAATGCATCTGTATAATAATCTTTATAAACATCATCATAACATAATAATCGTCTTTGTTCTCCAAAACTATATTTTAAAGCTGCATTTAATTTAACTGGTCTAAATGATGTGTAAGCAACTTCGTCTTCTGTGTTAGGTAATTGATCTTTAAAGGCCTGATCTATTTGCCCCCAATAATCTATATTACTGTTTGCATCGTACTCAAATTCTACTCCTTCAAATATATGATCTCCACTTATTCTTGTATTTTTTATGTTGTTCTTATATGTAATATATCCAATATCTAAAAGACTTGCAGAAAATTGTAATTGATCAGAAATTTTATAATTTAATCCAAAATCAAAACCTAATCCTACATTAGCATTACTTCCAAAAAAAGTGTTATTTACAATTGATTTAGCATCATCAACATATTCATTATTCTCAATTAATCCCGAGGTTAATAAGTTTACATTAACATTACTAAAAACATGTCTATAAACGCTATTTTGACCATTAACTGTTGTAAAAGTACCTGTATTATTGTTCGATTGTAAATTTATTGAAGACGAATAGATTTTTAATCTACCACCTACAGAAAGCTTATCATTAATTTTTTTTGAAATACCAGCATGTAAAACCCCCAAATAATCAAATTTATACCTTATGTTAGAAGCACTAAATGGTCTGTTAAGATTTGTTGCATTACCTTCATTAAAGAATACTAGTAAATCTCTAGGAAAATATCCAATCGCATCTATTTCTTGATAAAACCCAAAATTGATGTAATAGTTATCTCTTAAACGAAATCCTGCATTTATAATTTCTATTTGAGTATTTATAGCTCCAAAGTCTCTTGAAGAAATAGAATTTATTACAGAAGATATCTTATCATTAATATTTCTACCATCGTTAGCAAAAATGTCTGTTAACTTAAAATTAGAAGAACCTATATTTGAAGAAATACCAGACAAAAAAGGCAAACCCACATGAAATTTATAACTAGGTTCTATTGCTGGGTTTAAAAGAAACGTTTGAGGTAAATCTGCAAAATCATACAATACTTGTTTATTTTGTGAACTCATTTTAATTGTAATGAGTAGTATTATAAAAAAGATGATTTTTTTCATTTTTAGAGCTTAGTTTGTATGTAAGCTGTAACAGAAGATTTAAACTCAAATTCTTCTGTACTATTAGGATTCATCTGAGTTGCTGTATTTTCTAAAGATGCTTCAATTTTTACTTTTGTTACATTTACTATATCAGGATTTTGAGAGATTTCTATTTCTTCTAAATAAGTGAAATTTAATTCACCAGATCTTACATTAATTGTAGAAAATGTATAAATTTCTCTATCATTATCATCTAAAAAATCAATATTGATAGTTACATCTCTATCAAATTCATTTTTTATTTCTGCATAAAAGTCAAGCTGAACAACATTATCTTTAACAATAATAGCTTCAAAAATCTCAAACCTGGTTTTATCTACTATGCTGTTTTCTTGAACTCCTTGACTATTAAAAAATTGTCCAGGAACTAAAGTAAAAGAAGTTAAAGAAGAAGTAAAAATTGGCTTATAGACATAGTTGTCTAGTTGATCAAAATCTAGTTTTTCATAACAAGAGGTTAAAGAAAAGCATAAAACAAAAAGGAAAATAAGTGTTGAAAATTTCATATAATGATTAAAACGAACTTTATCTTATAGATATTGTTTAATTTCTATTAGCGATTTTATACTATTAAATTCTTTAGTTTGTATCATTTCGTTTTCAAAATTACAGTGTAACACTTCCATACCTATATTTAAAGCTCCTTTAATGTCTGCCTCTATACTATCTCCAATCATAATTGAAGAATTGGCAGTTGCATTCGCTAATTTTAATGCATGATGAAAAACTTTAGGATTTGGTTTTTTTACACCTACAGATTCTGATGTAATTACATTTTCGAAGTAATTCAAAATATTTGAAGATTTCATTTTTTTTGTCTGAATTTCTTCAAAACCATTAGTAATTATATGTAGTCTATATTTTTCTTTTAAATAATCTAAAATATCGAAAGTATAATTAAACAAATGGTTAAAATGAGGTAAATAGTCTATATAATCTATAGCTATTTTATTTATAAGCGTGTCTGAAACCGAAAAATTAATTTTATCAAATGCGGTTTTAAGTCTTTGATATTTTAAATCTTCTTTAGATATTTTTTCTTCTCTATAAAGCCTCCAAAATTCTCTATTTAAAGGTTTATAAACGTAAAGAAAAGAATCAATATCTATAGTTATATTTTGTTCTGTAAAAATCTTTTGGAAAGCTAAATCAGAATTTTTTTCAAAATCCCAAAGGGTATGATCTAAATCGAAAAATATGTGTTGTATCTGTTGCATTTCTGTTATATTTGACTAACGTATTTTGAACAAGTAATATGCAACTATTTTCCTTTTTAAAAAAAGAGTTTGTAAAAAATGTATTAACATTACTCACAGGTTCTACTTTTAGTCAAGTTGTTATTTTTAGCTATATTTTTATTATTACCAGAATATTTTCAACCGAAATATTTGGTGTTTATATGCTTTTTTCATCTGCAATGTTAATTTTAAAACCTCTATCTACATTACAATATGAATTTGCCTTGGTATTACCAAAAGAAAGAGAAGATGCTTTAAATTTACTTTCGTTTTCTTTTTTTACTCTTATTATAATTTCTTTTTTTAGCCTTATTTTAATTTACTTCTTTAAAGATACCATTCTTGTTTTTTTTTATATTTCTGATTTAAAAAATTTTATATATCTACTCCCTTTAAGTATTTTTCTTACAGGTTGCATCTCTATTTTAGATTATTGGAATAACAGAATAAATTGTTTTAAAAATATATCTGGAGGACAAATTGTAAAAGCTGTTGGTATGTCTAGTTCTCAAATAGCAACTGGTTTTAGTAAGTACAATAGTAGTTTTGGGTTAATTCCAGGTATGCTATTAGGTCTTTTTTTTCAAACTCTATTTCTCAGTAGAACAAGTTACAAATCTTTACAAGGTTTTCGTAAAGAAATTTCTTACAAAAGGATGTTAACATTGGCAAAAAAATACAAAGATATTCCCATTTTTAATTCTATTATTAATATTACCAACAATTTATCAAACGAGTTACCTGTTTTTTTAATTACAAAGTATTTTGGTTTATCTGCTGCAGGAATTTTTGGTTTGGCTATTAAATTTACAAAGGCACCAGTTGGTATAATTCAGACCTCTGTAAATCAAGTTTTTTTTAATAGAGCTTCTAAAGTTTATAATGATAAAGGAAACTTACCTGAATTAATTTTAAAAACAAGTAAAAACCTACTTTTAATTGGTTGCGCAATATTTATACCGCTATTTATTTTATCATTTCATATCGACTTTTTTTTTGGTGAAAATTGGACTGACGTTGGTATATATGCTAGAATTTTAATTCCTTGGTTATTTTTTGCGTTACTTAGTAATCCTTTAACACCTTTAATTTTAATTTTAAACAAACAGAAAACAATTCTTTTTTTCGATGTTATAACTCTCTTTCTAAGGTTTTTAGCGTTTTATTTAGGCTTTCATTTTTTTGATAATATTTTAATCTCTTTAGCTTTATTTTCTGGAGTTGGTATATTTTTTAATATCTTTTTGTTTTTATTTTTACTAAAAACTTCTAGCAAAACTAAAAGAGCATATCCATAAGTTTATGGAAATTCAACTAAATATTAACAATGGCTTTAGCTGGTTTGTAAAAAACAATTTATTTTTTAAAGGGTATTTTTATATAGAAAATAGTTTTTTTAAGCAAGAAGAGGCATTAAATTTTTTATTGAAAACCAAAGATTTCAAAGCATTATTAAAAAAAATAAATGGTGTTTTTACTATTATAAAAAAGAGTAATCACAACACTATTGTTATTACTGATATTACCAGAAGTTTTCCTGTTTTTTATACCCAAACCAAAAATTCTTGGTGTATTTCTGATGATATCTATGCACTACAAAAACAAAACCCTAATGTAAAGTTTAATAAAAATGCCGAATTAGAGTTTTTAGCCTCTAATCATGTACATGGTAAAAAAACTTTATTAAATACTATTTACCAAACGCAATCTGCTGAGTATCTTGAATTTTCATCAAATGTAATTAAAGAGCAGTCATTTTACTTTTCATACAGCACTAAAAACCAAAATAACAAACCAATTATAGAGTTAAAAAAAGAATGTTTTTTAGCTTTTGAAAACAGTTTTAAAAGATGTTTAAATTCTATAGAAAAGAATCAAATTATTGTGCCTTTGAGCAGTGGTTTAGATTCTAGATTAATTGCAGTATTATTAAAAAAATACAACCATAAAAATGTACTCTGCTACACCTATGGTAAAAAAGATAGTTTTGAGATTAACTACTCTAAAAAAACAGCAGAGACTCTAAATTTTAGTTGGATTTTTATTGAATATAATGACTCAATTATACGAGATTTTTTAAAAACGAAACCATTTAAAAAGTACATAGAATATGCAGGTAAGTTAACTTCTATGCCAAATTTACAAGAATATTTTGCCGTACAATATTTACATGAAAACAACTTCGTAGAAAAAGATGCTATTTTTATTTCTGGTTACGCAGGAGATATTTTAGGAGGTAGTGAGTACAAATTCTATGACAACCCACTAAAAAACAATAAATTATCCAATATTATTTTTAGAAATAAGATGTCAAATTTTGTTTTTTCTGATAGAGACAAGAACAAAACTTTACAAGACATAGAACAAAATCTCGTTTCTTTTGATTCTGATTATAAACAAAAAATACCAGAAACTGTTTTAGATAATTATAACATAAAAGAAAGAATTGCAAAGTATATTTTTAACTCGGCAAGTTTTTATACTTTTTTTGGTTATACTACTAGATTTCCTTTCTGGGATAAAGAATTGCTTTGCTTTTTCAAAGAATTGCCAATTGATTATAAAAGAGATAAATCTTTTTTTGATACTGTTCTAAATGACTATTATTTTAAAGCGCATAATGTTAATTTTGACAACAATACCGAAATCAAGAAAAATCGTTTTAAACAACTAAAATCTATACTAAAAACTTTTTTACCTACTTTTATAAAAAAGAAACGTTTAGAAAAAAGAGATTGGAATAATTATAGAATTATTACGTTAAAAATGTTAGAACAACTAAAAAATAGAAATGTAAAAGTTTTTAGATTGTATAAAGATTATAACGAAATTATTACGCAATGGTATTTGTATTTGATAAAAAACAAGCTGTAGCTATATGTTTAAAAAAATAGATTTTTTGCTTTTTGGATGGATAATCAATTGGTTATATCCGGAATACTATCGTCCAAAATATGGCTACCAACGGTATTATATTTTATTTTTTCATTATTTAATTCCGCAAAAAGTATTTAGATTAAATCCTAAGGTAAAATGGCCAGTTCATTTTACATCAAAAGTAATAGCACCAGAAAATATTACAAAAGGCATTTTATGTGATCCTGGAGATAATTTAAATAACTATATACAAGCCAATAATGGTATTCATTTTGGTTCTAATATAGAGTTAGGGCCAGGAGTTTCAATAATTTCATCGAATCATAATTTAAATAATTTACGTAAACATACAAAAGCAAAGCCCATTACCATTGGCAACCATGTTTGGATTGGTGCAAATAGTACAATTTTACCAGAAGTAAATATTGGAGATAATGTAATTATTGGAGCAAATTCTTTGGTAAACAAAAACATACCAAGTAATTCGATTGCTTTGGGAAATCCTTGTAAAATAATTAAAGAAAAAGATGTGTATACAGAAGATGTTTCTAAACTAATTTTTAACAAGAAAGTATCAATAGAGTTTTTAACTTTTTTGAATTCTAGTTCTTAAAATTATATGTTTTTTTAATATTCTCTTCAAAAGAAATAAAATAAGTTCACCTTTTAAAATTGTTTGAGCAGAGTATTTAGATTTTTTATATTCCATAGGAATTCTCTGAATATTATCAATTTCGATTTGTTCGTTTTTTAAACCTGCAGTGCCAAAACTTATAATTTTATTTGATTTTAAAAACTGAAAAAAATCTAAAGAAATATTATCATCACTAAAAGGAAATGCAAAAGATACTTTTTTAATATTAAAGTTCTTTTCTAAGTATTGTATACTATCCTTAGTTTCTAGTATTTGGTAAAAATAAGGAATATCAGAGTATTTTGGATGTGACACACTATGCGCCCCAAAATAAATTCCTTTTTTTAGTAAATTTTGAATTTGATTTGACGATAAATATGGTTTGTTTTTACGTAAAAATAATTCAATATCTATATCTAAAACTGAACAAATTGCATCAATTTTAACAACATCTTCATATTTTAATGCTTTCAGTAATGAGTATACTTTATTCAACTGAAAATTATTAATTACTAAAAGTTCACAAAGATTTTTTAACTGTTTTTTGGTTAAGTTATTCGTTTTTAAAAAATCAATAATTAGATTAATTTTATACCTGTAAAACAATGCTTTATTATCAATAAAGCCTGTATTTAAAAAGTTAATTACATTAATTTTTTTCTCTTCAATAATAGGTACAACAACATTAAAAAAATTAGAAAGACCATCATCAAAAGATAATAAAAAGCTGTAATTCTCTTTAGGTAAATTGTTATCTAAAAAATCTTGAATTGAAAGTGATTGAAAATGTTTTTTAAAAAAATTGATATCCTTTATAAAATCTAATCTATTTTTAGCTTTATACAAATGTGATGTGAGTTTATTTTCATTATTTTTATCTTCTACATAATGATAAAATGGATATATAATTTTCTTACGCGATAATTTCATTAGAAATTTAATTGGAATAAAATTATAAAGAAAACTAAATCTAAATAAAAAAGTTTTGAATTGCATTTGTTTTGTAATTAAAATAATTTTCGGTTTTGCTACCAAAACTTTTATAAAATGAAGCAATACTTTTTATATTTGAACCTTCAAAATCAAAAATAAAATTTGTTTCTGAATATTCTTTGATTACTGAATTTATTAGAAAAGTTGTTGCTCCATGCTTTTTTCCTAAAGATGAAGAAGCACTAAATAAATAATATATTCTGTTATTAAAAATTAAAAAAAAGCCCGAACAAACAAATTCACTTTTATAATATACTTCACGAATAAAACCTGTATTGTTTTTTAGGGAGGCATCCATAACTTTTTCAATAATATTATAATACTTATCTGATAATTTTAAATATGTAAAGACTTTTTTATAATTTGTAATTAAAGAACTTAAATCTTTGCTATTCTTATATATAAGTTCAGCTTTTAACGCTTTTTTCAAGCTTTTTTTTCTGTCTTTTCTATACTTTTGAAATAAAAAATTATGACTTTGATTCAGATCTAAAATAAAATTTGTTTTTTTATATAAAAGTTTAGAAACTGACTCTATAGTTTGATTCAAATTTATATTTGTATAAAGGATATTTTTAGGTATTTTTTTTAAAAAAAACATTAGGATTTCATTATCTAATATTTCTTTTGAATAAACACCTAATTGTTGACAGAAAAAGGGTTGTAAGCTATATTTCAATAAAAATTTTTTATTCCATGGAATGGGCATTACAGCTTTATAATCGTTTAAAACCAAAACATCCCAATTATCTGCTACAATATCTAAGTACCAAGAAAATGCATAGACTTTAGATTGAATTGAGTTTTCTATACAAAAATTGTATTTATCTTCATCTAAATATTTTCTTTTAACGTACTGTATCATCTTAGATAGTTGCAATTTTTAACATAGATTCATATAAACGTTTCCAACCTTTCCAACGCAAATAGTTACTTAAACTTTCGTTATGGAATAATGTTATAAAAGTTCCGTTTACAGCTTTTATTTCGTTTCTTAAGTCTCTTATTTTTCCTAAAGATTGTTTAGGTGTAAGCTTTAAATAATCGTTTAATGTAGTGTCCATCAAAGCAAAAGGAAAAACTTTTAAAGGAGTTTGTATTTCAAAATCTAAATCATAAAAATAAAAAGGAGTACATGTACTTGCTCTAAAACCTACATTACTTGCATAACCCATAGAATACTCTTCATCAATTTCTAAATCTATTAATTGTTGATAGGTTTCTGGTAGATTAAATCTTAAATAATGCTGTCTAGATTTTTTTATAGTTGTATTAGTAATGTTTTCTAACCGTCCTTTTTCCTTTTTTAGCATACTTGCATTATTCATTGTAAAATATGATGGATGTAAACCAACCAATGCATAATCTTGAACATTCTTAATAAGTAATTTGTATTTGTTTTTTGATGCTGAAACATTTGTATCAAACGTTGTATAATCTCCAATAGAAAAAAAGAAAATAGTTTTAATATTAAACTCTTTCTTAAAACTTAATAACTCATTAAATGTATTAAAAGGGTCTTTTTTAAGATTTAAATTAACAGCTGTTCTATTCCAAACATCTCTTAATTTAAAACGAAAGATATCCATAAAAAAACCTCCAAATCCTCTTATAAAACTCTTATGCTTATAAGCATAAGCATTATCTATATCTATTGTAGAAATATAATTATACTTTCTAGTTTTATAGGTATAATCTGGAAACCTCTCTTTTAAAAGTGATAGAAATTTATAGCTCCAAATATCTATAACTGGTTTCTCTAAAAATTTGTATTTAAATGCTAAACTTTGTTCTGCTGTAAAACGTCCATGAGTGTCTTTAACATGTGGCAAATATTCTTCATATCTAGTTATTAAATAAAAACTCGCTGCAAAAATATCAAAAGGTAAACTCGAGTTTATATTCGTTGCAAAGAAACAGGGTACATCATCCCATTTTTGAACATTTATTTCTAAATCATTTACACCTTGTTCAAATAATAAGTCATTAGATTTTATAAAAAATTCACTTCCTAAGGCTGTTTTTGTATAAGATAACTTTAACCCATTGTGAGCCACAAAATCTTCTACTTTAGAAGTAAACGAAACAGGAATTAACAATGTACTTGTTAAAATATGTTTAAAAATATAACGAATTCTTGGTGTAATTCTGTGTGAATAAACTAATAACATTTTCGTATTCAGTTTCTATTTTGCAGTTTTTAAAAAATCTTTAATTTATAAAATACCTTCGTCTGTAAAGCTAAAATACGCTTTTTCAGTTATAATTAAATGGTCTAATAGTTTTATATCTAAAGTATTGCCAGCTTCTTTAATTTTTTCTGTAATTTGTTTATCTGCATTGCTAGGTGTTAGTTTTTCTGAAGGATGATTATGACAAACTAATATACCCACAGCTCCTAATTCTAAAGCTTTTTTAAACAACAACCTAACATCTACAATAGTAGCTGTTAAACCTCCTTTGCTAATTTGTTCTTTAGCCAAAACTTTATTAGAATTATTTAAAAAAACCACCCAAAATTCTTCGTGTTGTAAATCGCCAATTATTGGCTGCATTATATCAAAGGCATCTTTACTACTTGTTATTTTTGGCTTTTGTGTAGAGGCTTCAAATTGTCTTCGTTTACCTAATTCTAAAGCTGTAATTATTGATATTGCTTTAGCTTCACCAATTCCTTTAAAACTAGTTAAACCGTCTATAGATAATTTTGCTAGTTTGTTAATATTTCCATTAACAGAATTTAAAATACGCTTACTTAAATCTACTGCACTTTCTTCTTTATTACCTGATCCAATTAATATGGCAATTAGCTCAGCATCAGACAAAACACTTTTACCTTTAGCGACTAATTTTTCACGAGGTCTATCATCTAAAGCCCAAGATTTTATGGTTAATTTTTTCATAAATGCAATTTTTATAAAAGTACAAAAAAAGAGAAAAGTGCGTTAATTTCTACTTTTTTTTATTAAAGCTGCTTAAGACTTTATATCTTTGTACTCTATTTCTATATCTTATATATGAAAATTATAATAGCAGGTGCTGGAGATGTTGGTTTTCACTTGGCTAAGCTACTTTCTTACGAATCACAAGATACATACATCATAGATTTTGATGGTGATAAATTAAACTACATCAACAATCATTTAGATGTTATTACCAAAAAAGGTGATGCCACTTCTATACAGCTATTAAAAGAAATTGGTATTTCTTCTGCAGACTTACTAATAGCTGTAACTGATAGCCAAAACACTAATTTTACAATTTCTGTTATTGGTAAATCTTTAGGAGCAAAAAAGACAATTGCAAGAATTGATAATCCTGAGTTTTTGAATGAATGTGAAGTAGATTTTTCAAAATTTGGGCTAGATTTTATGATTTCTCCTCAAGAATTAGCTGCAAATGAAATAAAGATGCTTTTAAATCAATCTTCTTTTAATGATACTGTTGAGTTTGAAAGTGGGTTGTTTAATGTAATGGGTACTACTTTAAATTACAAATCTCCTTTGGTAGATTTAACAGTAAAAGAAGCTAAGCAAAAGTTTTCTAAAGTAGATTTTATAACCATTGCTATCAAGAGAGAAAATGTTAGTCAAACTATAATTCCTAGAGGAGATACTGTTTATGAATTAGATGATCAGGTTTATTTTTCTGTACCAAATTATAGTATGAAAGACCTCTACCCTATTATTGGTAGAAAGCAATTTAATATCAAAAACGTAATGATTCTTGGTGGTAGTAGTATTGGAGAAAAAACTGCCAGAAACTTATGTCAAGATAATTTTAAAGTTAAACTAATTGAAAAAGATAGAGAAAAAGCAGAAACTTTAGCTGAAACTCTAAATAATACGTTAGTTATTAATGGTGATGGAAGAGATTTAGAATTATTAGAAGAAGAAAATATAAGAGAAACAGATGCTTTTATTGCAGTTACTGGTAACTCAGAAACTAATATTATGTCTTGCTTAGTAGCAAAATCTAAAGGGGTTAAAAAAACCATTGCTTTAGTAGAAAACATGGATTATATTGATATTTCTCAAACAATTGGTATACAATCTCTTATCAACAAAAAATTAATTGCTGCAAGTAATATTTTTAAACACATTAGAAAGGGAAAAATATTAGAATTAGCCAATCTTCATAATATAGATGCAGAAGTTTTTGAATTTGAAGTAAAAGCCAAAGCAAAGGTTACTGAAAAACCTATTAGAGACTTACGTTTTCCTAGAGAAGCTGTTTTTGGTGGTGTTATTAGAGATGGAAAAGCTTTAATGTCTTTTGGTGATATGCAAATAAAAGATGGAGATAAAGTAATCGTATTCTGTTTACCAGAAGCCATATCTACTGTAGAGAAATTCTTTAATTAATGAACTCATTAAACATTAAAATAATATATCGTTTTTTAGGCATCACTGCTATTTTAAACGGTTTATTTATGTTTATCGCTTTTCCTTTTAGCTTTTTTAATGAAGAAAATGAAGCTTGGGGCATTTTAAATGCAGGTATAATTACCATTTTTATTGGTCTATTACTATATTTATTTAATAAACCTAAAAACACAAATATCCAAAAGAAAGAAGGGTATTTAATTGTAACTTTAGGATGGCTAACACTTTCTATTACAGGTATGTTGCCTTATTTGTTATCTGGAGCAATACCAAGTATACCTGATGCTTTTTTTGAAACCATTTCTGGATATTCTACAACAGGTTCATCTATCTTAAAAGATATCGAAATAATGCCAAAAGGTATTCTCTTTTGGAGATCTGCTACACATTGGATTGGTGGTATGGGTATTATTGTTTTAACCATTGCTATTTTACCATTATTAGGTATTGGAGGCATGCAATTATTTATGGCAGAGGCTCCAGGTCCATCTGCAGATAAATTACATCCTAGAATTACTGATACAGCTAAACGTTTGTATTTAATATATGTAGTATTAACTTTTGCTGAATTCTTTTTATTAAAAGTTGCTGGCATGACATGGTTTGATGCTTTAAATCATGCTATGGCTACAGTAAGTACTGGAGGATTTTCTACCAAAAATGCAAGTATAGCTCACTATAATCACTTACCTTTTGTACAGTATATCATTACTTTTTTTATGTTGGTAGCAGGCACAAATTTTGTACTTACCTACTTTGCATTAAAAGGTAAAATTCAAAAAGTTTTTCAAAGTGAAGAGTTTAGGTACTATTTATTTGGAATTATTGGAGTCTCTTCTTTAATCATTATTTTAATATATCATTTTCAAGACCCAAGTTTAGAAACCTCTATCAATCATCCAAAAGTTTTTGGTGATTTAGAATACGCTATAAGACACTCATTATTTATGGTTACTTCTGTGGTTACCACAACAGGTTTTGTTTCAGCAGATTTTACCATGTGGAATTTCTTTGCAACTGGTATTTTCTTTGCCTTGTTTTTTACAGGAGGTTCTGCAGGTTCTACTAGTGGTGGAGTAAAAGTTGTAAGGCATATTGTAATGCTTAAAAATAGCTTTTTAGAATTTAAAAAAGCGTTACACCCAAATGCGATAATTCCTGTAAGATATGATGGAAAATCTGTAAGCCAAACCATTGTATTTAACATATTGTCTTTCTTTATTATCTACATGTTTATCTTTATTATGGCTTCTGTAACTTTAAATTTATTAGGGTTAGATTTTGTTTCTGCATTAGGTGCAGCAGCCTCTTCTTTAGGTAATATTGGACCAGCTATTGGTTCTGTTAGCCCTGTAGATAATTTTGCACATTTATCTACATCTGCAAAATGGTTTTGTTCTTTTTTAATGTTAATTGGGCGTTTAGAACTCTTTACAGTACTTATTTTATTTACACCTTTCTTCTGGAGAAAGAATTAAGCTTTAAATTTTTATAAATTAATATTTATTTTAAGAAATCATTAATAATTAAAGAAATATAACTAAGTTATATAATTTTTAAATGAATTTGTTTTAGTTTTATAAACAATAATTAAAAAATAACTATGAAACAAAATAACTATTTTTATATCTTATTGCTATTTTTTTCTACATCTTTAGCGATCTCACAGACAGTAATTGACGATTTTACTGATGGTAATTTTACATCAAATCAAACATGGACAGGGAGCACTTCAGCTTTCTCTGTAATAACAGATGCCACATTACCAAATGGAAGCGCTTCAACTGATGGTTCTTACTTAGCAAGTAATGTGTCTGAAGGTGATGTCAGCTTAGCTTTTCCTAGTAATGAAATCTCTGAATGGCATTTTTCGTTAGGAACTCCAAACTATAATCCATCAGGTTCAAATTATATTGGAGTAGTATTAATGGCAAGTTCAACATTTTCTGGTGATTTAATTAATGATAATGTAACTAACAATTTTCAAGGATATTATTTAAGAATTGGAGATAGTGGCACTGATCCAATAGAGCTTTGGAGAAAAACTGGAACAGGGGAAGAAATTGTTGGAGATTTTCCTTCAAGTCCAAGTTTTAGTAGTGGGGATTTAAAGGATGGTTTAAATATAAGGGTAACTAGAAGTTCAACTGGTGTTTGGGAATTATTTTATAGTATTGGTTTTCAAAACAATTCAATTCCTTCTAATTCTGCTGGAAGATTAACAAACAACACTTATACAAGTTCAAGTTTTTTTGGAATATTTCAAAATATAGGATCAACTAGTTCAACTAGGAGAATTTATATTGATAACATTGAATTAGGAGTAGTTACATGGGATGGCAGTGATAATAACGATTGGTCTACAGGAACTAATTGGGATACAAATTCTACCCCTACTTCAACAGATAACTTAATAATACCATCAGGTTTAACCAATTATCCTACTGTTACAACAGCAGAAACAATTAATTCTTTAATAATAGCTTCTGGTGCTACATTAGTCGCTACTAATGCTGGTTTTACGGTAACTGGAAATGCAACTTATACTAGAAATTTACCAAACGGCTCGCAATGGTATTTAATGGGAGTTCCTGTATCTGGAGAAAACTTTAACAATACGTGGGTTACAGATAATTCAATTCCTTCCAGTACTTTAGATGTTGATAATAGAGGAATCAGTTGGTATGATAATTCTTCTTCAGATACAGATTCTGATGGTGGAGGAACTAGTGATAGTGCAACTGGGTTTTGGAGATATATGGCAGCAGGTGATGACAATCCTTTTGCAGTAGCTAGAGGTTATGGTATTATTCGTTCTTCTGTTGGTGATGTTTCTTTTACAGGCAATGGAATATACTCATCGAACCAAACATTTTCTTTAACACAAGGTCTTAATAATTTTAACTTAGTAGGAAATCCTTTTACTGCTTTTATAACTTTAGGAACTTTTCACACAACAAATACCTCTAATATTGGAACTGACTTTTTCTTTTGGAATGGTGGTTCTACTTATGTAACAAAGCTTTCTGGAATAGATGGAGCTTATGAAATTGCTCCTGGACAAGGTTTCTTTGTAGAAGCTACAAATACTAATAATGTAATTTTCGAAATTACTGATGCATCTCACCAAGGTTCTGATACTTTTGGAAAAACTACAAATCAAAGACCTGAAGTTCATTTATCTGTAAATGATGGTAATGGAAAAATTCCTATACGAATTTTATACATTGATGGCACAACTAAAGGTTATGATGTTGGTTACGATGGAAAATTATTTGATGGTGTTTCTTATAACTTTATTGCGTATTCTGACTTAGTTGAAAGCAATGGTATTAAATACCAAACACAATCGTTACCCAACACAGATCACGAAACCATGATTATTCCAATTGGATTAAAAGCAACTGCAAATAAAGAAATCACTTTCACAGCAGAAGCATTAAACATTCCAAATGGATTACATGTTTATTTAGAAGACAGACAAACAGGAGGCGTAACAAGATTAGATGAAACAAATACTGAGTATAAAGTTACTTTAACTGAAAACTTGGATGGAATTGGTCGTTTTTATTTGCATACAAGAACAAACAGTACGTTAAGTACGGATGATGTGCTATTAAATTCTGTACGAATTTTTAGCCCTAACCCAAACAAGCTTAGAATTGCTGGGTTACAACAAGGAAATGCTTCTGTAAGAATATTCAATATGTTGGGTAAGCAAGTGGTAAACTCAACATTTGTTACTTCTGGAGTTAGCGATTTAGATTTACCAAACCTAGCAAATGGAGTATATATTATTCAGTTAGAAACTGCAAATGGTAGCATCAACAAAAAAATAACCTTAGAATAATTTACGAGCATTTAAATATTTAAAACATCATGAAAAACAATAATAAAACACAAGACATTACTTGTAAAGAAGCTATTAAAAAAATAGGTAATTACGGAAAATATGCAGCTTTAACTGCATTAGGTACATATCTTATTTTAAATCCAAAAAAAGCGCAAGCTCAAAGCCCTGAAGCACCTGGAACTGGGTTTTAAAGAATAAATTTATTTTAATAAAAATACCTCAAAATATTTGAGGCATTTTTCATATATTCCATATTCAATATTTTTAATTTTAATGAGAAATCAAGACTTTTTATTTAAGGCTATAGAGGGTAAAACTATAACTTGGTGTAGTAACGAAAATCAATATGTAGTATTAGAAAATATTACTGCAGATATCATAAAAAGACTATACAAAGAGATTCCTATAAAAGAAATTGCAAAAGCTTTATCTAAAAAAATTGATGCTCCAGAAGAAAAAACTATTGATTTTATATTAGATATAAAACGTCGTTTTTTAAAATCTAAAACTAAAAAAGACAGGTCAATTATCAATGATCTTAGAGATGTTAAAAATCCAGAAAGCTTTGAATATGTTAAATATTATCAGGTAAATAATATTGTTTTTAAAGTATCTTTTTTAAGTGAAAATGAACTATCCTTAATTCACCCAAAATTTTCTCATTTAGAAATTAAAAAAACTAACAATTATAATCATACTTTCGATGTTTTTACCAAACATAATTATACTTTTTTAACTGTTAATAATCAAATTATAGGTTCTTGGTCTAGAAATGATATTCATTATTTTCAAGGAAAATTTTCGATGGAATTAATTCAAAAAAATCATCATAAAGAAGAAAGTGAATGGATGGGTGTTTTTCATGCTTCTGCTTTAAGTAATGATAAAAAAGCTATACTATTTTTAGGAGATTCTGGAAATGGAAAAAGTACTTCTTTAGCTTTATTACAAGCTAATGGTTTTACCTGTTTAGCAGACGATTTTGTACCTATTGATGAAAAAAACCAAGATGTATATAGTTTTCCAGCAGCTATATCCATTAAAAAAAATAGCTTAGAAACTTTACTACCCATTTATCCAGAACTCGAAACCACAGCAGAATATAATTTTGAAAGATTAAATAAAACTGTACGTTTTTTAAAACCTAACAATACCGATTTTACACAACATTTACCTTGTAAAGAATTAATATTTATAAAGTATGAAAAAGATTCTGAAATTAAATTTTCAGAAATTTCTAAATTAGAAGCTTTTCAACAATTAGTTCCAGATTCTTGGCTTTCTCCAAATAAAGAAAATGCAGCAATCTTTTTAGATTGGTTTTCTAAACTAAACTGTTACAGCTTAACCTATTCTAGAAATGAAGAAATGATAGATGTAGTTACTAAAATTTTTAATGATGAATTATAAAGAGACTCTTTTTTTTATTGGTAAGTGCTTAACAATAAATCATGAAAAACATAATTACAACATTGTTGAGAATGATTTAAAATCTAATCAAATAGATTGGGATGCTGTTGTAAAAATTAGTACTACACACTATGTGTTTCCTGCTTTATATTGCAATCTTAAAAGAGCTAATTTCCTAAATTATCTTCCTGATGATTTAGTTGAATATATGAAACATATTACTGAATTAAACAGAGAAAGAAATCAACAAATTATAACACAAGCTAAAGAAATTAATGAGCTATTGTTAGAGAATGATATTACTCCTATTTTTTTAAAAGGCACAGGGAACTTATTAGAAGGTTTATATGAAGATATATCAGAAAGAATGGTTGGAGATATTGATTTTATTGTATCAAATGAAGAGTTTGATAAAACAATAAAATGTATTGAAAACTTTGGTTATTCAAAAGTACATCAAACAAAATATGATTTTCCTCAATTTAAACATTACCCAAGATTACAAAAAACAGGAAAAACTGCAGCAATAGAAATTCATAAAGAGTTGTTACTAGAAAAATTTGCTGATGAATTTAATTATGATATTGTAAGAAAAGATAGCCAGAAAATTAATGGGTTTTTTGTCATGAGTTTTGAGAATCAACTTTCATTATCAATTATAGCCAAACAAATAAATGATGATGGCTTTTATTACAAAACAATAGCATTAAGAAATGCTTATGATGTATTTCTTTTATCCAAAAAGTGTAATGCCAAAAATGCATTTTATCTATTTGATAAATTAAAAACACCTCTAAATTGCTTTTTAGCTAGTTGCTTTTTTGTTTTTAATAATCCAACAAGTTTAGAATATAATAAAACAGATGAAACTAAGACTTATTTAAAGCATTTTGAACAACTTTTATCAAACAAAAAACAAGCTCAAAAGAAATTTAAAAAAACTTCAACAAAACTATTTTTAAGTAAAAGATTAAATATTATTTATAAATCTATATTAGATAAAACACATAGAAAATGGTTAATAAAAAGAATAACTGATAAAGAGTGGCAGCAGCAAAAACTAATTCAGTTAGGTTTAAAAAAGCCTAAACCAAACGTTTAACATCGTCAAAATCTAAACCTCCATAATTTCCAGAACTCATTAAAACCAAAGCTGTTTTATCTAAATTTTGAGAGAATAGAAAATCTTTAAATTCTTGCGGATTTGTATAAATAATTAAATCATCTCTTTGAAAAGCATTTGCAATTTGAGCTTCTGAAACCTCATCTAATTTTTTAATTTTTACTGCATGAGGTGAAAAGAAAACAACAGCTTTATCTGCATAATCTAATGCGCCTTTATACTGCTCTAAAAATTCTGCATTTAAGCTAGAATACGTATGCAGCTCTAAACAAGCAAAAACAGTTCTATCTGAGTATTGCTCTTTTACAGCCTTTGTGGTTGCTGAAACTTTAGAAGGTGAATGTGCAAAATCTTTAAAGATAACTGTGCTATTATTTTCAGCAATTTTTTCTAATCGTTTACTGGCTCCTTTAAAACTTGCTATTGCCTCATAAAAGTCATCTTCATCAATACCCATATGCTGACATATCCATTTAGCACCAGCTAAATTTTGTAAATTATGTTTTCCAAATATTTCTAAAGGCAAATCTCCTGAAGTAGTTTCTAAATAAGTGATACCATTATCAATAAAATGCTGTGGAGTTGTATATGGATATTTTTTAATGTGATTGTTTGAATTTTCGACAACAGCTACTACATTCTCATCTTCTTCATTATACACCATACTTCCTCCATTTGTTAAAGAGTCTGTAAAAATTGAAAATTGCTCTTTATAATTTTCAAAAGTTGGAAAAACATTAATATGATCCCAAGCTATACCACTTAACAATGCTATGTTTGGTTTGTATAAGTGAAATTTAGGACGTCTATCTATAGGTGAACTTAAATATTCATCACCTTCTAAAACTATAAATTCGTTTTCAGTAGTAAGATGCACCATAGTTTCAAAACCATCTAATTGTGCACCAACCATGTAATCTACTTCTCTATCATGATAATTTAATACATGTAAAATCATAGAAGTTATAGTTGTTTTTCCATGTGAACCTCCAATAACAACTCTAGTTTTATCTTTAGATTGTTCAAATAAAAACTCTGGATAAGAATAAATTTTAAGTCCTAACTCTTGTGCTTTTAATAATTCTGGATTATCAATTTTTGCATGCATTCCTAAAATAATTACATCTAAACTATCAGAAATTTTTTCTGGAAACCAACCAAAAGTTCTAGGTAACAACCCATATTTTTCTAGTCTTGATTTTGATGGATCATGAATCGTATCATCACTTCCAGAAACCTCATATCCTTTTTGATGTAAAGCAATGGCAAGATTATGCATTGCACTTCCTCCTATAGCTATAAAATGAATTTTCATATATAAATTTGAGCAGTAAAAATACAAAAGCTAACATAAATTTAGGCCCTAAAAGCATGAATTAATAACTATCAATTTTTATTAATTTTAAAACTTAAGTAAATGATTTCATTTAAAATAAATGTAAAAAATCCTATTTTTACTTAAAATAATAAAAATCAATTATTATGAAAAAAGTAATTTTAGTTTTTAGTTTTGTATTTACAGCTGTATTATCTTCTAATGCTCAAGATGTTTCTGACAATGCAATAGGTATACGTTTTGGAGGTGGAAATGGAATTGGAGGTGAAATTTCATATCAAAAAGCTTTAGGCAGCAATAATAGACTAGAAATTGATTTAGGATTAGCTAATGAGTTTAATGATTTTAAAGCCACTGCTTTATATCAATGGGTTTGGAATTTAGAAAACCAATTTAACTGGTATGCAGGTTTTGGTGGTGGTATTGTTTCTAATAACGGAACTGGAGTTTATGGTTCTGGTGTTATTGGTATAGAGTACAATTTTAGTGCACCTATTTTATTATCTATTGATTATAGACCAGAAATAGGAATTGCTGGTGGATTAGATGGGTTAAATTCTGATGTAGCTTTATCTGTTAGATATCAATTCTAATTAAAGAATTTATCATAAAAAAACTTCTAAATTTTATTTAGAGGTTTTTTTTATTACAGGATATTCATTTAAAATTTGTTGAATAACCTTTTTGTAATGATTTGTTTTTGTTTCAGGTTTTCTTTTTTCAGGTACTTTAGAGTTTAAAACACCTTCCCAAAAAAGTGTATTTGTTTTTGCATTTACAAATTCAACAATTAACTCTTCATTAATTTTTTTACCTCCTATTGGTATTCCTCCACCAACACCTATTCCCCCATTTCCAAATCCAATATTAATGGAATTTGTGGTTTGTAATTCAAAATAATTTACAATTACATTTATTAAAAAATCTGAAGTATCTTGTTTTTTAAATCCTGATGAAATAAGCACAGAATCTAAAGCAGAAGTAACACGTTTTACATCTAATTCATTTAATCCTTTTCCTATATCTTCATAAAAGTTATAAGATTTGAATTTTAATAAATCTATAGTTTTATCATAATCTGTCATCACTTTAGAAGAAGAACAGCCAAATAAAAAAACTACTATTAAAAATTTTAAAATTTTCATTTTCTATTTTTTTCTTTCTACAATTACAACTCTTGTTGGTGTATCTTTTCCATCAATAATACTTTTAGTGCCTTTTGCTACAGCTTGAATGGTTTGTGTAATCACAGTCATATTTAAAGTCTCTGCTTCATCTGTAACTTTATGATAATCTTTATCAACATCTATAGCTGTTGTAGAAAATGTGTGAGAAGGAACTCCTAATCTTGCTAAAGAAGCATTATCTGATCTAAAAAATAAATTGAAATTTTTATAAGGATCTGGAAAAAGTTGATATCCTGAACCTTCTAAATTTTTTTGAACTATTTTACCAAAATCTGAACGTTCAAAACCAGTTAACCAAGCTGTATTTGGGCCAAAACTTGGTGTTTTTCCTATCATTTCTAAATTAATGCCTGCCACAAACTTATTTGCATCTATACCTTTACCAAAATGAGTAGAACCAATTAAACCCATTTCTTCTGCTGTAAAAGCAGCAAAAACAATGGTTCTTTCATTACCTACTTTTTTAAAATAATCTGCTAATGCTAAAACACCAGTTACTCCAGATGCATCATCATTTGCTCCATTATAAATTGAATCTCCTTCTATAGGTTTACCTATTCCTAAATGATCATAATGTGCAGAAATAATAACATATTCATCTTTTTTACTTTTACCTTCTAAAACACCAATAATATTTGCGCTTTCAATTTCTTTTTTAGACCTTCTGTTTGTAAAAGTGAATGTTTGTCTATAACTGTCTAGTCCTTCAAAATTGGTTAAACCAATTCTTTCAAACTCATTTTCTATATACTGAGCTGCTTTTTCAATACCCTTGGTTCCAGATCTTCTACCTTCCATTTCATCAGAAGCCAATGTATATAGATGCTTTTTTACCAAAGTAGAATCAATAAAAAAAGCAGAAGTAGATATATCCTCTTTTTTTACTCCTTTTTTACCATCATTGCCAGATTTTCCTGTTTGAGTAATTTTACAACTACTAGCTATAAAAAGTATACTTACTAAAAGTATTTTAATTGTTCTCATCATTCTTAAAACTATTTATGCTATAAATATAACTAATTTAATTCCTTATTTTTGCTTAAAATTTTACCAATGATTTTATCTGAAATTCCAAATATTAAATACGTAAACTCAAATAATTTTTTCTTATTGGCTGGACCCTGTGCTATAGAAGGTGAAGAAATGGCTTTAAGAATAGCTGAAAAAGTGATTTCTATTACTGATAAATTAGAGATTCCTTATATTTTTAAAGGAAGTTTTAAAAAAGCAAACAGAAGTAGAATTGATAGTTTTACAGGAATTGGTGATGAAAAAGCATTAAAAATATTAAGTAAAGTTTCTGAAACTTTTAATGTACCTACAGTAACAGATATTCATGAGGTTTCTGATGCTGCTAAAGCTGCAGCATATGTAGATGTTTTACAAATACCTGCTTTTTTAGTAAGACAAACAGACTTGGTAGTAGCTGCTGCAAAAACTGGTAAGGTTGTTAACTTAAAAAAAGGACAATTTATGAGTCCAGGTGCCATGAAACATGCTGTAAAAAAAGTTAAAGATGCTGGTTCTAATAAAGCTTGGATTACAGATAGAGGAACCATGTTTGGTTATCAAGATATGATTGTAGATTTTAGAGGAATACCAGAAATGCGTGAATTTGCTCCTACAATTTTAGATGTTACTCACTCATTACAACAACCAAACCAAACAGTTGGTGTTACTGGAGGCAGACCAGAAATGATAGAAACAATTGCTAGAGCAGGTGTTGTAAATAATGTAGATGGTTTATTTATAGAAACTCACTTTGACCCTGCTAATGCAAAAAGTGATGGTGCTAATATGTTACATTTAGATAATTTAGAAAAGTTACTTACGAACTTAGTAGCAATAAGAAAAACTGTAAATAATTTCTAACTATAATTTTTAGGCATAAAAGTTGTTTATTTAGATATTATGAAACAACTTTTATTTTTATTTCTTACTATAACTTTAAATTCTTACTCTCAAGACTTTAGTAAAGTTGATAGCATTGTAAAAGCATACCCGAAATTTTCTAAAGTAGAAGATTTAGCAAATAAAATTAGTACTGACTTTACTTCTGATTCTGATAAAATTAGAGCTTCATTTTATTGGATTGCTACTAATATCAGGTATAATTTAAAAGAATATTATAAGCCAACTCAAAGACGATACAGTTTTTATTATTCTTCTGAAGAAGATAAAAAACAAAAATTACAGACCCTTTTAGATAATCTAGTAATTAAAACTTTTATCTCTAAAAAAGGTGTTTGTGAAGAGTATGCACAATCTCTAAAAAAAATATACGATTTATTACAGATAGAAAGTACTGTAATTAAGGGTTATGTTAGAAATAATGCCAATGAAATTGGTAAAATTAGACATAATACTAACCATGCTTGGAATGCAGTAAAACTAAATAATGAATGGATTATTTTAGATGCAACTTGGGCTGCTGGTTATGAACTAAATAGAAAATGGGTTAAAGAGTTTGATAATTATTATTATAATATACCTAAAGAGAAAATTTTTAAAACACACTTTCCAGAAGAGACTATTTGGGTGTTACGTTTTGGTAGAATGACTAAAGAAGAATTCTACAATCAACCTATATATAATAATACGTTTTTAAGCTCTGGTATTGAATTGAAAAATTCTACCAATGGTATTATCAACATTAGAAATAAAGCGAATTTAGAGTTTGAATTTATAGGCTTAAATGAATCTTTGTATTATTTACTTTCTGGAGAGAAGTACTTAAAAAAAGCCGAAATCATAAAGAAAGGTGAAAAATCAATAGTTAGTATTGCAAATCCAAAAAGAAAAACAACTTTAATATTTTTTATTAAAAACAGAAATGCAGTTCAATTTAATCTTGTTTATTAAAGCTAATCTCTTTTGTAAAAACCTTTTTCTTTTAATTGATGAGCTTCATCTAAAACTGAAAGTAAAACATCTTCATTAATATCTTCTAACTTAAAGTATCTTAACGATTTTACAACTTTTCTATTTTCTGAAACTAAGTATTCATTATATTTAGTTAGATGTGCAGAAACCCAAAAAGCAACATCTACAAAACCTTTTTTTTAGAAGGATTTAAATAACAAAAAGGCTTGTTATCTAAATAATAAAAAGGAATTTTCCATTTGAATTGTAGCTCTACCTCAGGAAAAGAAGTTTCAATTAAAATTTGTATATGAAGTAATATAGATCTAAAAGGTTCTGGTTGACTTAAAATGTATTCTTCAGCAGGTTTCATTTTTTGTATATTTACGAAAGTTAAAAAAATTATGAGTAAACACGATAATTTCGAAGTCAATTTTTCATTAAAAGGATTTGCCAGTATTCAAATAGGCATCTATATTTTAATTGCTGCTTATTTGATTAAAAATATCTTAACTGGTTTTTTAATAGATGATAACCCTGCTGGAATGTTGTCTGTAGAAATAATAGAAATTGCTGTAATTTCAATACTAATTTTAACTTTCTTATTTTCTTCAATGGCTTTATATTTTAAAGCTAGAAGAGCTTCTAGACGATTTCAACATAAAATATTTAATAGTAAAACTAAAAAGGCTTTATTAGTTTATGTGATTTTTTTAATATCAACTTTTACTATTCTTATTAGTTTAAAAAATTTAGGCTATGTAGATTTTATAACACCTTCTTTTTTAATATTATATGGAATATTCTTGTTTTTTATGAAGCATAAATCAAGAAAAAATATTTTAATTATTTCTTTAGTAAGTGTTTTGTTAGCAGCCTTGTGTATTGTTATCCCTAGCTATTGGTATTCTTCATTATTTATTTTAGGAATTACGCATATTACTTATGGAGTTGTTGTAAAACATTAATCTCCAATTTTAAAACCCGTTTTTTTATAGTCTTTTGGTATATTTTCTGGTGGAACTGTTAATGAATTTCCATCTCTAACTGCATTATAATGAGGAGAAAGAATTTCTATACCAGCATTATGCATCTCATTTTTTATATTCTCATGCATAGATGCCATTTGTTGACCTAATTTTCCAGTAGGAAAACCCTTGTTTTTAAACCAAACAAAATAGGCTTCTGGTATATCTACTAAAAAGACATTTTTATATTTACCAAATGGCATTTTTGCTTTTACTAAGTCAAGAAGAAATTGATGATTTTGAATGTTCAAATTTCAAATTTTTAAGAATTATATAGAAATCTATTCTTTACCATCTATATAATCTTGAAGATACGAAAAACGTTCTGTAAGCTTACCATTCTCAGTCATTTTTGCACGAGCTAAAACACCATCTTTATCATTATTAAAAAAAGCAGGAATAACATTTTCTAAAAACATTTCTCCAAATCCTTCACTAGCATCTTTTGGTAATTCACATGGTAAATTATCTACAGCCATTACAACAATTGCATCTTTATCTGTGTAATTTACTTCTTTCTCTTTTTTAGGATGATACCCATAAATAGGTTCTGTTATGGTTGATGGTCTTATTGTAGAAGCAACTGGGCCATCTATATCACAGGAAATATCTGCAACATATTTTATTTTAAAATTTTGTTTTTTAGCATCTTCTCTAGTAAATAAATAAGGAGAACCATCTCCAAAAAAGTGGCCAGCAATAAAAAAGTCTGTAACTTCTGCAAAACGCATAAAATTAGATTCATAAGTTTCAGGATGATTATAAAAATCTAAATTGTCTATTTTTTGTCCATCTTTTCGTTTGTTATAATCTAAAACATCTATCATACAATACACAACTTCGTTAAAAGTGTTAGATAGATACTCATGTACAGAAACTTGTTTTATGTTCATTGCATCTAACATTTCTTTTGCTCCATAAGCTACTTTACCATTTCCTGTAAGTAATATTTTAAACTTATTACTTAGTGTAATTTTTTGTAACTCCTTAATTAATTCTTTTTTACTATCTAAAGTTTCTGCTTTAGGTAATTGAAAAGATTTAGTAGTTAACCCAATAGCTCTAAAGCCATTATATGCACCAACAATACCAGCATATCTACCAAAACCAATTAAACGCATTCCGTTTTCTTTTGTAATGGTTTCATGATCGTACAACTCTATGTTTTTGTCTAAAATTGCTTTAAGTAAATTTCTATTATAAGGTTGTTTTTTAATAGTGTGGCTAAAAAAAAAGTATTTTTTATTTGGTATTAAAGCATCTACAGGTACTTCCTTTACACCTAAAAGAACATCACAAACAGTCATATCTTTAGAGACCTGAATATTCTCTTTTGTATATTCTTCATCTGTAAAAACTCGAATATTTGAACTTTCTACTTCAATTTTAGCAGTTGGAAATTTTTCTTGTAATTCTCTAAGTTTTTTTGGTGAGAAAACAACTCTTCTATCAGGTGGATTTTTACGTTCTTTGATGATGCCAAACTTCATTTGATGTTTTTTATAAAATTCTGAATACCAACTTATACCATTTGGTATAAATTTTGCTCTAAGATATTAGATTTTCTAAGGATAGACAACAGTATTTTTTATACTTTTGCAATCCACATTTTTATAGTAAAAATGTTCTTTGACAATTTGGGGACGACTGGTTTTGACAGCAAGGTCAGTGAATTGGTAAGCATATCAAGGAGTGAAATGATACTTGTAAAACTTATTTCAAAATTATAAACGGCGAAGATAACTACGCTTTAGCTGCCTAATCTGAATTATAGTAAGATTAAGCCTCGGCTCACTAGGTGAGCAAGCTTTATGTCCACGAAAAGCCTTGGTTTACGGCGTTTCATTTTTGGGCATCGTAAAAGTAAACATAGAAAACCTATTACTTCGTTAGGTTTTTGAAATTTAAGGAGTTAAGTGTAAAGTAGGTTGTTCTTAATCAGCTTTACAACGAAAACTAAGTAAGAACTAAATATGTAGAAAGCTTATTGGCTGCTTGTTTGGACCCGAGTTCGATTCTCGGCGTCTCCACAAAAAAAAATCCGTAACTATTTAGTTACGGATTTTTTTTAAAATATGTTAAAACTGAATTATCTACTTCTTCTAGATCTACCCATTCTATTTGTTCTCATCTCCATCATCTTTTTCTTTACAGTTGATGCATAATCATTTTTAGTAATTTCTGTTCCTTTTGTTGGTGCTTCTATAGCAACTTGTTGCTTGTTATTAATTTCAATTTCAGTACACAATAATGTGGTTCCACCAGAACTTACTTCTAAAATTAAACCAGGTAAACCCCAGAATTCTGCTGGTCCTTGAGAAACTGGAATTTGTGGTGTATACCAAGCTTCAACAATTTCTAAATTTTCTTCTGGCTTTTTGTCTGTATTTCTTAAATCACTCCAAGAAAAATTATACCATTCTAATTCATTTTTTGGAACAAAAGCTTTTGCTTTGTAACAAGTATATTGACCAATCTTTTTAGTTTCTGTACCCATTTCCCAATTTATTTTATATAAATCGTCTTTTACTATAAAACGTTTACCATAAAATTCTTGAGCTTGAATTAATTTATTTTCTTTTACATTTTTATATTGATCTCCTCTAGAAAAATAACTTCCCCAAGAATCTGTTGCACCAGAAATAGCATCTATTTTCTCATCTTCTAAAAACATTGCTTCTTGCATGTTAAAAGTTAAAATGTATGTTTTTTCTAATCTATTTTTTAATCTAGCAGCTATTTGTTTTTTTTGACCTTCGCTCATTCTTGCTCCCCAATTTCCAAGCTCCATTTTAGTTTTAGACTTATATACAGCTTTTCCTTGGAAACTCTGACCGTAAAAATTTATTGATATAAATATTATAAAAAAAGAAAGTAGCGTTTTTTTTATGAGTGATTTCATTTGGTTAAATTTTGTTTAACAAATATATGTTTTTATTAAACATGTTTAGATGTGTATTATAAATTTTAACAATTATTTAATTATCAATCTATTAAACCGCTTATCTACTATTCTAAAAATATCAAAAATATATGTTAAATAAAATCAAGCATGTAAGTTTTCGATATAAAATACGTTCTAATATATAGATAAGAACATTCTTATCTTTCTTTTTCATAGCAATTTTCCCACTTCTTACTAAGGAGTGGGTTTTTTATTTTTATATTGCATTTAAAGAAGATAGAAATTGCAAAGAATTATAGTTTCAGTAACTAATGATTTATCAACAGACCAAAGAGTCGAAAAGGTATGTAGCACCATCGTTAAAAATGGATTTGACATTTTACTTGTTGGTAGACTTTTAAAAAATAGTAAGCCCTTAAATAGAGCTTATAAAACCAAACGCTTTAAACTATTTTTTAACAATGGTTTTTTATTTTATGCTGAATATAACATGCGTCTTTTTTGTTTGCTACTTTTTTCTAAGAAAGATATATTACTATCTAATGACTTAGACACTTTACTACCAAATTACTTAGTAAGTAAGCTTCAAAACAAAAAATTAGTTTACGATAGCCATGAGTTGTTTCCTGAAGTTCCTGAGTTAGTAAAAAGACCTTTAGTAAAGAAAATTTGGTCATTTTTAGAAAGTAATATCTTACCAAAATTAAAAAACAACTATACAGTTTGCGATAGTATAGCTAGATATTATAAAGAAAAGTACAACACTAATTTTAATACGATTAAAAATTTACCAAATTTAAAAACTATTGATTTAGGTAAATTTCCTTTTGATACTCAAGGCAAAAAAATTATTATTTATCAAGGAGCTATAAATCTAGGGAGAGGATTAGAATTAATGATTGAATCTATGAATTTTCTTAATAACCACTTATTAGTAATCATTGGTTCTGGAGATTTGAGTAAAGAATTACAAAATTTAGTTGAATTGAAAAGTTTACAAGCAAAAGTGAAATTTTTAGGAAGAATTGAACCTAAAGAACTTCACAAATTAACTCCACTTGCTAGTTTAGGTATTAGCTTTGAAGAAGACTTAGGATTAAATTACAGATTTGCTTTACCCAATAAAATATTTGACTACATACAAGCAGAAGTACCTATTTTAGTTTCCAATTTACCAGAAATGAAACAAATTGTAAAAGATTATAAAGTTGGTGAGATTTTAATGGATAGAAATCCTAAAAGTATTGCTAAGCAAATTGAATCTATGTCAGAAAAGGATTATAGTATAGCTTTAGAAAAAGCAAGAAAAGAATTAATTTGGGAAAATCAAGAGCAAAAGTTATTATCAATATTCAATAATCTTTCTTAACTATTTTTTGTATTGATGTGGGTTTTCTCTAACACCTTTTTTAAATAAAACCCTTAAAGATTGCCTGATGCTGTTATCAATTTGTAGTACAAAATCTTTAATTTTTTCTGAAGGCCTTCCTCTAAAGGTAGTTACATGAAAAGTATCTGAATTTAACAATGGTTCTGAAGAAAAGTAATAATTAGATAAACAACATCTTATAGCATCAACTTCTACTTTACTAACTGAATGCCAAGATTTTTGATGTGTAGCCATTACCACCAATCTATTAAATTTACTTTCAATTGTTGTCTGTTTATCTTTAATACCTTTTGGCCAAATCTCTAAATTTCCTCCATTCTCTAGCTTCCAATTTGGAGTAACATAATATAACAAATTTAATACTCGCCATCTGTTTCTGTCTTTATCATGAGAATTATCTAAATGAGGATTTAAAAAATTTTCTTTTCCCATTAAAGACAAACCTCCAGCATATAATTTTTCATCAGCAGAAATTTCTTCGATTTCACATATCTCTCCTACTAATTTTACAATTCTAATGTCTTGAAAAGCATAAATAACTTTTTCTAATAAAGCATCATATTTATCCATTTGATAAGCTGTATGCTTTAACTCTCTAAAACTTTTTCTCTTTACAGTCTCTTCTATTCTAGGGAATTTTTTATAAATCTCAAGTGCAAATTCTTTAGGTAATAAATCATCTAAAAAGAAAAATCCAATCTCTTTTTTTGAGGCTTCAAATTGATTTTTTAAATCCTCTTTATTGATATTAATTTTATCAAAAATTAAATTTGCTATGTCTTTTCTAGATTTCACTATTCGCTTTTAAGTTGCACAAATATGAGACTTTTAAGCAGTTAAGATAAAATAAAGATTTTCTTCTAATTGCGTTATCTTCAAAATAAGGACTTAATTTTCCAATAAAGTTTGAAATTCTTAAAGTTTGTAAAAGCTTTAAAATTTTTAATAAAATGGTTTCATTAGATGAAATTAAGTTTTCTTGATTTAGAAAATATAAGTTTTTCATAGCTTGTTTTGTTTTGGCAACAAAGCTTTCATCACTTTCTAAACCAAGATGATAAATTTCATTAGAAATATGATGAATTTTAAAGTTTTCATTTTTTAATGCAAGTGCAAACAAAAAATCTTCTCTACCATATTTAGTCAATTTTTCTTCAAATTTAATGGTTTTAAAAATACCTTTATCAATCAAAAAATTAGAAGTAAAAAAGTATTTATAAGGTTTTTTATTTCTTAACCTTGCTGATATTTCTTCATTTTTTAAGCCATGTTTTACATGTAACAATCCTTTAGTTTTTGGGTTTCTTTCATATTTAATTCCACCACAAAAAACAGTAAACCTACTTTTTTTAGTTTCGTCTATATAGGTTCTTATAAAGTTTGTATTTACAGGTAATACATCTCCGTCTAAAAAGAGTAACCAACTATATTTTGCTTTTTTTGCAAGTAAATTTCGAATAGCACTTCTTCCTAAATTATCATTTAAAACTGAGAAACTACAATTTTCAAGCAGATTTATTTTATCATTAATTGGATTAAGACTAGAATTTGAAGCATCATCTAGACAAATTATTTCAAAAGCAAATTGTTCTTTTATAAGTTGTTTTTGAAGTAACTCTACTAATGGTAGAGCATTATAGTTGTAGATAGGAATAAGTACAGAAAGCATTATACCTTTGCTTGTTGTGCAACTTCAAACAACTCACCAGCTTCAACTTTAATTGTTTTGTGCTTAAATTTTACTATAAGTTGATAATCATGAGTTGCCATTAAAATAGTTTTCCCACTTTTATGAATTTCATTCAGTAAATGCATAACTTCTAAAGAAGTTTTCGGATCTAAATTTCCTGTAGGCTCATCAGCTAAAATTAACTCAGGATCGTTTAACAAAGCCCTGGCAATTGCTACTCTTTGTTGCTCACCTCCAGAAAGTTCAAAAGTTTTTTTGTAGTACTGCTTTTGCATACCTACTTTTTCTAAAACTTCGTTAATTTTTGCTTTACGTTCTTCTTTGTTTTTCCAACCTGTAGCTTTTAAAACAAATTCTAAGTTATCAAAAACGTTTCTATCATTTAACAATTTAAAATCTTGAAATACAATCCCGATTTTTCTTCTTAAAAAAGGGATGTCTTTTTCTTTTAATTTTTTTAAATCAAAACCAACAATAGTTCCTGTACCCCTTTGCAAACGTAAATCACCATAAAGTGTTTTCATAAGACTACTTTTTCCACTTCCTGTTTTTCCAATCAAATAGTAAAAATCTCCAGTATCTATCTTTAAATTTACCTTAGATAAAACTAAATTATCTCTTTGATAAATATCTGCATTCTCTAAATTTAAAACTGAATTTTCCATAAAAAAAGTAGTTTTCACAAATTTAAAATTTTCGTTTCATTTTTCAACAATAAAACGAGATTATTATTAATTTTGATATACTAATTTTTAGTTTTTTTTGATTTACATCCAACAATCGCAAAAAAAATTCGTTACTAGCTATGAGCACAAAATCAATTGTATGAAACCCATTTCTATAAAAAGAAATTTTTTAGTTTTAATCATTTTTATGTCAGCTTTTTATGTAAAAGCTCAACAATCTAGTGTTAATGTAAATACTAATTCTGAATTTAATAGTGCTTTAAAATTATACAATAATAAATCATATGCTGCTGCACAAAAAACCTTCGAAAAAGTGCTTCAGGATTCTGATAAAAACACATCATTACATTCAGATGCATCTTATTTTGATGCTATGTGTGCTATAAAACTAAATCAAACTGATGCTGATAAAAAAGTATTACGTTTTGTTGAAGAAAATCCAGCTAGTAGTAAAAAAAATAAAGCTTATTTTAATGTAGGCAACTATTATTTTTCAAATAAAAAAGCTGCACATGCTTTAAAGTGGTATCAAAAAGTAAATATGGATTTGATATCTAAAGAAAATCAAAAAGAACTTAATTTTAAAATGGGTTATGGTTTGTTAGTTGCCAATAAATTAACATTAGCAAAAGATAAATTTTTACCTTTAATTAATGATGCTAAATATGGTAATGATTCTCGTTATTATTATGGTTTTATTGCTTATAAATTAGAAGATTATGGCATTGCAGAGTCTACTTTAAAAGAAATTGCAGATAACCAATCTTATAAAGCTGAAATCTCTTATTACTTATTAGACATTAGTTTTAAAGCAGGTAAGTTTGACAAATGTATAGAAGTTGGTATAGAATTACTAAAAGAAGCTAAAAGAAAAGAAGCTTCAGAAATTTCTAAAATTATTGGTGAAAGCTATTTTAATTTAAAAAAATATGATGAAGCTATACCCTATTTATTAGAATATAAAGGTAAAATGGGTAAATGGAATAACACAGATTATTATCAAGTTGGTTATGCATATTACAAACAAAATGATTTTGAAAATGCCGTAAGATTTTTTAACAGAATTATCGATAAAAAAAATGCAATATCACAAAACGCCTACTATCATTTAGCTGAATGTTATCTAAATACAGATAAAAAAAATGAAGCTTTAAATGCATTTAAAGCTGCTAGTGAAATGAATTTTAATCTTCAAATTAAAGAAGATGCAGCTTTAAATTATGCTAAATTAAGTTATGAATCTGGTAACCCTTACAAAGATGTTGCAGATGTTTTACAAGATTACTTAAAAAACTACCCTAACTCTAAAGCTTATAAAGAGATTAATGAATTAGTAGTTTCATCTTATATTCATGATAAAAATTATGAAGGAGCTTTAAATTATTTAAAAAAGAAGAATACAAAAGATAATATTGCACTTTCTTTAGAAGTTTCTTTATACAGAGGAATTCAATTATTTAATGAAAAAAAATTAGCAGAAGCACTACCTTACTTCAATAAAAGTACTGCATCTGGTATTAAAAATATAAGTGACAAAGCAAAATATTGGGAAGCTGAGACTTTGTATAGATTAGAAAACTATCAAGATGCATTATTTAAATTTAACCAATTAAAGAGGTTAATAAAAGATAATTCATTTCCTTTAATTGATTACAATGTTGGCTATGCTTATTTTAAGTTAGAAGAATATGATAAAGCTTCTGCATCATTTAATAAAGCAACTAAAAATACAGGTATACTAGAAGAAGTTAAATATGATGCTTTTGTAAGATTAGGTGATAGCTATTATGCCAACAGAGAATATAAAAGTGCTATTAACGCTTATCAAAATGTAATTATTAACGAAGCTTCTCAAGGAGATTATGCACAATATCAAATTGGGATGAGTTTTGGTTTTATGAATGATGATAATGCAAAAATTGACGCATTAAAAAAAGTGATTAATAACTATCAAATTTCCTCATTAAAAGATGATGCTCTTTATCAATTAGCAAGTACTTACACTAAAATAAAAGATAATACAAAAGCTCATCAAGCTTATGATAGATTGTTTAATAAATACCCAAATAGTAATTTTTTATCAAAAGCTTTAGTTCGTCAAGGACTGTTGTATTACAATGATAACCAAAATAAACAAGCTTTAAATAAATTTAAATTAGCAGCAACAAAATTCCCTAATTCTTCAGACGCACTTCAAGCAGTTAGAAACGCAAAAAATATATATGTAGATGAAGATCGTTTAGACGATTATGTAGCTTGGACTAAAACTTTAAGTTTTGTTGAAGTATCTGATAATGAGTTAGAAAATACTTCTTTCTCTATTGCTGAAAAAAGATATTTTGAAGGAAAAACAAATGCAACAATCTTAAGTTTAAAAAAATATTTACGAAGTTTTCCTAAAGGCAAAAACAGTTTAAAAGCTACTTATTATTTAGCTGATGTTCTTTTTAAAGAAAAACTATATGATGATGCTCTAAAAAGATATAATGAAGTTTTAGAGGCTGGAATAAGTGAATTTAAAGAAGATGCCCTTGCAAAAACTTCTCAGATTTACTTAGAAAAAGAAGATTATAATAGTGCAATTCCTGTTTTAATAGAATTAGAAAAAGAAGCTTATGCTACAGAAAATTTACTTTTTGCAAAAAGTAATTTAATGAAATCTTATGCTAAAACAGAAGAAAATACATTAGCCTTAGATTATGCAAAAAAAGTTTTATCTACTAAAAAATTAAGTGAAGATTTAGAGTTTGATGCCAAAAAAATAATTGCTAGAATAAGTTTTATTACAGAAGATTTTTCTACTTCAAAAGAGTATTACGAAAATTTAGAATCTATTGCTACTGGAGAATTAAAAGCAGAAACATTATTCTATAATGCTTATTTTAAAAGTATAGAAAAAGATTATGAAGACTCTAATAAAGTAATTCAAAAATTAATTGCAGATTACTCTAATTACAAATACTGGGGAGTAAAAAGTTACGTAATAATGGGTAAAAACTATTACAATTTAAAAGATGCATATCAAGCTACCTTTATTTTAGAAAATATAATTAAAAACTTTCCTCAGTTTGAAGATATTGTAAAAGAAGCTCAAACTGAACTAGATTTAATTAAAACCAACGAAGCCAAAACTAATAATTCTGTAACACCAAAAAACTAAACAATTATGAAAAAAGGCTTAGTTGTACTCTTTATGCTATTTTTTGTTTGTAAACAATTTTCACAAAATGTCCCTACAAAAAAAGTAGATACTGTTAAAACTGAAGTTGTAGAGGTTGTTAGCAAGTACAACCCTAAAATTGCAGATGCTAATAAAATTAATAAAAATCCTATTATTCAATTATCTGAAAAAAATAAAAAGAAACCTTTAAAATACAGTATATTTTCTGCACCAGTTGCATCTACATTTGTACCTAAAAGTGGTGTAGTAAAAGGTATAGATGTAGGTGTAAGAGAACGAATTTATAATAATTATCTTGCTTTAGGTTATGGTAATTACAATTCACCATATGCTGAACTTTACTTACATAGCAACACACGTTTTGAAGATCAATTTGGACTTCATGCAAAATACAATTCTTCTTTAGACAATGTAGAAAACACCTTATTAGATAGTAATTTTTCTAACTTTTTTGCAAATGCATTTTACAAAAAAGAAGAACGTTATTTTGATTGGATGATAAATGTAGAAACTGCTTTAGACTCTTATAATTGGTATGGTTTATCTAATGCTAACTTTATAACTTCAACGCTAAATAGTATAGAAGAAAAACAGAATTACACATATTTAAAAGCCTCTGGAGAAATAGATTTTTTAGATTCGTATATAGATAAAAGCACATTAAATGCTTCTCATTTTTCAGATAATTTTAAAAGTAGAGAATTCTATTTTAATTTAAACACCATATTCGATTTACCTATTGATTTTATAAGTAGAAGTTTAAAAAATCTAACCCTAAACACTAATTTAGAATATTTAAGTGGAAGTTTTGAAAGAGATTACGCAAACCAAAACAGAGTAAATTACAGTCTATTTACAGCAAGTGTAAACCCAGAATACAAAACAACATTTAGTGGTTTTTCTTTAAAATTAGGCACTAAGTTTTTTGCTTCTTTTGATACTGAAAATAAAATCAACAATTTTTTAATTTATCCAGATGTATTTCTTCAAAAAGAGTTAACAAAAGGTAAATTTAATATTTACACAGGTGCTAAAGGAGGCCTACAAACTAATACATTTAGAAACTTTACAGAAGATAATCCTTTTGTTTCCCCAACACTTTTAATCACACAAACTTCAGAAAAATATAATGCTTTTTTAGGATTTAATGGAATTATAAATAACGATTTAACTTTTAATATTTCAGCAAGTATTAAAGATGAAGAAGACAAGCCTCTTTTTATTAAAAATAACTCAAAATCTGATGGTATAAATACTTCTTTAAACGGAAATGCATTATTAGGATACGAATATGGTAACTCTTTTGATGTAGTTTATGATGATGTTAAAACCACTTCAATTTTAGCAGAATTAGAATATGAGTTTACAAAAAGAATCTCTTTTAAAGCTGATTTTGAATACCAAAATTACACAACTACAAATCAATTAGAGGCTTGGAATTTACCTAATACACAAGGTTCTATTACTGCTGAATATAAAAACACAAAATGGTTTGCATCAACCAATATATTTTATGTTGGTGAAAGAAAAGATGTAGTTTATACGAGTATTTACCCAACAATAAGTAATGGTACACAAACTCTAGACGCTTTTATAGATATCAATATAAATGGAGGATATCATTTTAACGATAAATTCTCAGCATTTCTTCGAGTAAATAATATTTTAAACAATAGTTATGATCGCTTTGCAAACTTTAATGTTCAAGGATTTCAAATTTTAGGAGGATTAACTTACAAGTTTGATTTTTGATTTTAATTCCAATCTGAATCTCGTTTCATTTTTGTAGTTTTATGTTTTTAAAAAACGAACTACTCAATGAAAAAAATTTTAACTCTTTTTAGCTTAACTTTTTTACTTTTCTCTTGTCAGCAAACTACAGAAAAACAAATTGTATCTAATACGTTATCTACAGAAGAAAAAATAGATTCTTCACAAATTAAAACAATATTTAATTCTGCCTTAACAGAAGGTAAATCATATGAATGGTTAAGAGATTTAACTCAAAATGTTGGAGGTAGATTATCTGGTTCTCCAGAAGCACAAAAAGCTGTTGAATGGGGAGAAAAAGTAATGAAAGAAGTTGGTTTAGATTCAGTTTGGCTTCAACCTGTTATGGTTCCTCATTGGGTTAGAGGAGAAAAAGAAGTAGCAACTTATACTACAAATGGACAACAAAAAAATGTTGCTATCTGTGCTTTAGGCTTTTCTGTAGCTACACCAAAAGAAGGTGTCTTAGCAGAAGTTATTGAAGTAAAAAGCTTAGAAGAAGCCAAAGCTTTAGGCACCAAAATGAAAGGTAAAATTGTGTTTTTTAATCGTCCTTTTGATAATACTTTAATTCATACTTTTAAAGCTTATGGAGGTTGTGTAGACCAAAGAGTAAGAGGAGCTGCTGTTTGTGGTGAGTTTGGTGCTAAAGGTGTTATTGTTCGTTCTATGACGAACACTATTGATGATTTTCCTCATACAGGAACAATGAGTTATGGTGATTTACCAGAAGAAAAACATATTCCTGCAGCTGCAATTAGTAGCTTAGCTGCAGAAAATTTAAGTAAAGATTTAAAAGTAAATCCTAATTTAAAATTCTATTTTAAACAAAGTTGTGAAACTTTACCAGATGCACCATCTTTTAATGTTGTAGGTGAAATTAGAGGAACTGAAAATCCAGAAAACATTTTTGTTGTAGGTGGTCATTTAGATTCTTGGGATTTAGGTGAAGGAGCTCATGATGATGGAACAGGTGTTGTACAATCTTTAGAAGTTGCTTATTTATTTAAACAAAATAATATCAAGCCAAAGAACACAATTAGAGTGGTGTTTTTTATGAATGAAGAAAATGGAACTAGAGGCGCAAAAAAATATGCAGAATTGGCAAAACTGAATAAAGAAAACCATATTGGAGGTTTAGAATCTGATGCTGGTGGTCATACACCTAGAGGTTTTTCTATTGATGCAAATACTGCAAATACTACTCTTTTACAAAGCTGGAAAAAACTACTATCTCCTTATGGATTACATGATATAGAAAAAGGAGGTTCAGGTGCAGATATAAGCCCTTTAAGAGCTGAAAATGTAACTTTAGTAGGTTATAGACCAGATTCTCAACGATATTTCGATTATCACCATACAAGTAGAGATACATTTGACAAAGTAAATAAACGTGAGTTAGAATTAGGGTCTGCTTCTATGGCTAGTATTATTTATTTAATGGATAAGTATTTGTATAATGATACTCCTGTAAAACCTTAAGTTATGGAAACCACTGTTTTCATTTTAAAAATAATTTATGGTGCTTTTTTCTGTTTTGCAGGCATTATGCATTTTATAAAACCTAGATTTTTTAACGGTTTTATACCTAAAGGATTTCCTAAATTATCGGTTAATTATATTGTTGGCATCTTAGAATTTGGTCTAGGTTTTTCGCTTTTTTTAGATAATTATTGCAAATTAGGAGCAATAGGCATCATCATATTACTATTTGGTTTATTGTTCATTCACATTTGGGATTACACAAAACCAAAACCAGCTATTGGTTCAAAAAAATTAGCATTTATTCGAATTCCATTTCAATTTGTATTGATGTATGGTGCGTATTTAATTTATTTAAACTCTTAAACATGAAAAAAATATTTTCAATTTTAATTTTATTACAAATTCTAATTTCTTGTCAAAAAGAAAAAGTAGATAGCATTGTAATCAATGCTAATGCATATACTGTAAATAATACTTTTGATACTGCTGAAGCTTTTGCTATAAAAGAAGGTAAATTTGTAGCTGTTGGTTCAACAAAAGAAATACAAGACAAATATGATTCAGACAATATTATTGATGCTAAAAACCAAACTATTGTTCCTGGTTTAATAGATGCACATTGTCATTTTTTACGTTTTGGAACGGGTTTACAAACTGCTGATTTAAATGGAACTAAAAGTTATGATGAAATTTTGGAGAGACTAGTTGCTTTTCAAAAAGAAAAAAATGCTGCATTTATAAAAGGGAGAGGTTGGGATCAAAATGATTGGGAAATAAAAGAATTCCCTACCAAAGAAAAATTAGATAAATTATTTCCAAATACTCCTGTTGCATTAACTAGAGTTGATGGTCATGCTTTATTAGTAAATCAAGCTGCAATTGATTTAGCAGGCATTACTAAAGACACCAAAGTTTCTGGAGGAGAAATAATTAAAGAAAATGGAGAAATGACAGGTGTTTTAATTGATGCTGCTATGGACTTCATCAAATTTCCAGAAACTACAAAACAAGAAACAATTCAAGGTTTACTAGAAGCACAAGACATTTGTTTTTCTTACGGTTTAACCACTGTAGATGATGCTGGTTTAGATCAAAAGCATATAGAGTTAATAGACAGCCTACAAAAAGCTAATCAGCTTAAAATGAGAGTGTATGCAATGGTTTCTGGAGATAAACAAAAACAAATAGACTATTACATTAACAAAGGAATTTACAAAACAGATTACTTAAATGTACGCTCATTTAAAGTTTATGGAGATGGAGCTTTAGGCTCTAGAGGAGCTGCAATGCGTGAATCTTATTCAGATAGAGATAATCATTTTGGAGCTTTAATTTACAGCCCAGAAAGATATCAAGAGATTGCTAGACAAATAGCTGCCTCAGAATTTCAAATGAATACCCATGCTATTGGAGATTCTGCAAATACTTGGTTAACTAAAACCTATAAAGAAGTTTTAAAAGATGCTAAAAATAGAAGATGGAGAATTGAGCATGCTCAAATAATATCTCCAGAAGATTTTAAAAACTTTGACAACATTTTACCTTCTATACAACCTACTCATGCAACATCTGATATGTATTGGGCAGAAGATAGAATTGGAGCAGAAAGAATGAAAGGCGCATATGCATTTAAAGATTTATTAAAAGAATATGGCAAAGTAGCCTTAGGAACAGATTTTCCTGTAGAGCAAGTAAATCCTTTTTTAACTTTTTATGCTTCAGCTATTCGTAAAGATTTAGATAATTTCCCTAAAGATGGTTTTCAAATGGAAAATGCATTATCAATAGAAGAAACTTTAAAAGGAATGACTATTTGGGCTGCTTATTCTAACTTCGAAGAAAACGAAAAAGGAAGCATTGAAGTTGGTAAATTTGCCGATTTTGTGATTTTAAATCAAAATATTATGGAAGTTAAAGGTGATAAAATACCTAAAACCAAAGCAGTTGCTACCTATTTAAATGGAGAAAAAGTATTTTAATTTTAACAAAATATTATTCAAAAAACATTACAAATTGTTTAATTTAAATGTGTTTATTTAAAACAATTGGCATTATTCTTGATGAATAATAACTATAACAAAATCAAACATTTATGAAAAAAATAAATACATTTTTAACCATCTTAATATTATTTTTAACAGTATCGTTTTCTGCTCAAGAAAAAGAAAACATTAAACTTACAATAGCTGTAAAAGATGTAAATAATAATCCTGTACCTGGAGCTGTAATTTTAATTGACAATGTAAAACAAAAAAGAGTTGCAAATTCAGCAGGATATTTTAAAGTAAAACTAGATAAAACACCAAAAGAAATCACTGCATACTCTCCTCTTTTTGGAGTAAAAAAAGTAGCTTATACTGGTAAAAATAATATCATTATAAATCTTGTTAATGGTAATAAAGATTTCGTCTCAAGTACTACAAACACTAAAGTTGGTGGTGCTATACAGTTTAGAGATATTTATGATTATCTAAGAGGTAAAGTTGCTGGTGTAAATGTTAGTGTAGGTAATATTATTACGATTAGAGGTAACAATTCTATTAATGGTAATAATACACCATTATACATTTTAAATGGTGTACAAGTAGGCGAAGAAACTTTTGCAAATATAGTACCTACAACTATCATTTCAGTTAAAGTACTTAAAGGCCCTGAAACTGCTGTATATGGAATGAGAGGTGCTGCTGGAGTTATAGAAGTTAAAACATCTATCGAATAATATTTTTACTCTTTTTAAAATAGATATAAAATCTATCAGTTCTTTATTTTTGAAATAAATGAACTGATAGATTTTACATTTGAACTACCTAAGAACTTTATAAAAGCAGAACCAATAATTGCTCCATTAGCATAAGCACAAGCAGTATTAAAGGTTTGTTTATCAGAGATACCAAAACCTACAATTAATTTGCTTTTTAAATTCATAGCTTTTATTCTTTCAAAATATGCAATTTGCTGATTTGAAATTTCACCTTTTGCACCAGTTATAGATGCAGAAGCAACTACATATATAAAAGCTTTAGTGTAATTATCTATCTTTTTAATTCTTTCTTGGGATGTATGAGGTGTTATTAAAAACACATTTGTAATTCCGTATTTGTCAAATAATTGTTGATAATGATTTTCAAATTCAACCATTGGTAAATCAGGAATTATGACTGTATCTATACCACAATCAGCAACTTTTTGGCAAAATTTATCTTCTCCATATTTTAGCATTTGATTTAGATACCCCATTAACACTAAAGGTGTTTTATTGGTCTCTTTAATAGTCATTAATTGATCGAAAATAATATCTAAATTCACACCGTTTTTCAAAGCAACTTGACTACTATCTTGTATAGTTGGTCCATCTGCTAAAGGGTCTGAATAAGGCAAACCCACTTCTATAAAATCTACTCCACTCTTCTCTAATTCAGTTATTATTTTTATAGTATCAGTAAGCTCTGGATAACCACAAGTAAAATAAATTGAAAGAAGATTTTTATCTTTTTGTTGAAATAATTTTTGAACTGAATTCATAACTTACTCTTCTAAATGTTTAATATAAGTTTCTAAATCTTTATCTCCTCTACCAGATAAATTAATAACCACAACTTGATCTTTATTTAATTTCATTTTAGGTAAAACCGCTAATGCATGGGCTGTTTCTAAAGCTGGAATAATACCTTCTATTTTTGTTAATTCATAAGCTGCAGTTAATGCTTCTTTGTCTGTAGCATTCATAAACTTCGCTCTTCCACTTTCATACAAATACGCATGTAAAGGACCAACTCCAGGATAATCTAATCCTGCAGAAATAGAATAAGGCTCTACAATTTGACCATAATCATCTTGCATTAAAATGGTTTTAGAACCATGAATAATACCTACTTCTCCTAACTGAGAAGTTGCAGCACTTTCACCAGAATTTACACCTAAACCAGCTGCTTCAACAGCAATTAATTCTACTTCTTCATTATCAAAATAATGATAGAATGCACCAGCAGCATTACTACCTCCTCCAACACAAGCAATAATAGTATCTGGATTTTCTTTACCTGTTTTTTCTTTTAATTGCCATTTCATTTCTTCTGAAATAACTGCCTGCAAACGAGCTACCATATCTGGATGTGGATGTGGACCAACCACAGAACCAATTAAATAAAATGTTTCAGGATTTTGAATCCAATATCTTATAGCCTCGTTTGTTGCGTCTTTTAATGTTTTAGAACCAGAAGTCGCTGCAACAACTTTTGCTCCTAACATTTTCATTCTTGCTACATTAGGTGCTTGACGTTCTATATCTTTTTCACCCATAAAAACAGTACAATCTAAACCCATTAAAGCGCAAACAGTAGCTGTTGCAACTCCATGCTGCCCTGCACCAGTTTCTGCAATAATATTTGTTTTACCAAGTTTCTGAGCAATTAAAATCTGACCAATTGTATTGTTTACTTTGTGTGCTCCTGTATGATTTAAATCTTCTCTTTTTAAATATATATGAGCTCCATATTTTTCTGATAATCTCTTAGCAAAATATAGAGGACTTGGTCGTCCAACATAATCTTTTAATAAAGATTTATATTCTTTTTGGAATTCCTCTGATTCGATAATTTGAATATAATTATCTTCTAATTCTTTTACATTTGGATATAACAATTCTGGTATAAATGCTCCTCCAAATTGTCCAAAATATCCGTTTTTATCTGGATGAAATTTTGATTTCATATCTCTATATTTTTCTTGAAGCTTTGTAGCTTTTGTGTATTTTTTAATCCTGGTTCTATTTCAAACATACTATTTACATCAAGTGCATAAATAGGTAAATCTAAATTTAGTATTTCTTTTATTTTATTTTCATCATTTGGTCCAATACCTCCACTTAAAAAGAAGGGTTTGTCATATGGGTATTTTTTTAAAACAGACCAATTAAAATGAATTCCATTTCCTCCTCTCTGCTCGCCTTTAGTATCAAATAAAAAATAATCTACGACTTCTAAATAAGGTTGTAAAACCTCAAAATTAAATTCATCTTTAATTCCGAAGACTTTTATAATCTCTAAATTGTCATAAGATTTAGGTTTTTTAACTTTTTTTCTACCTTTATTTTCTTCTATTCTAGAAGATCTGCTAAATGCCAACTGTTCTCTAACAGTCTTTATATAGTCTACAGACTCATCACCATGTAATTGAATAGCATCTAATTGATATTCTTCTACAATAGATACTAAAATTTCTGGTAGTTCATTTACAAAAACTCCTGTTTTCTTAATATTAGTTGAAAGTTCTGGAATAATACCTTCAAAATTTCTTTTAGATGTATCATAGAAAATAAATCCCAAATAATCAGGATTTAATTCAGCAACTTGCTGAATATTTTCTACGAATTTCATTCCACAAACTTTTAGTTTCATATTATCTTATTTGATTGATAAAGTCTTGACATGCTTCACCTGGGTTTTCTTCTTTCATAAAACTTTCGCCAATTAAAAATCCTTGAAAACCAAACTCTTTTAAACCTGTAATTATTTTTGGATCAGAAATTCCACTTTCTGATACTTTAACACAAGTATCAGGTATTTGATTTGCCAGTTTTATAGAATGTTCTAAATCAACCTCAAATGTTTTTAAATTTCGATTATTAATGCCTATAATTTTATTATCTAAATCATTAATCTTATCTAAATCTTCTTGAGTATGAACTTCATATAATACTTCTAAACCTAAATCTTTAGCTAAGTTTCCATAGTTTTTTAACTCAGTTGAAGTTAAACAAGAAGCAATTAATAAAATTACATCTGCGCCAATAGCTTTTGCTTCAACAATTTGAAATCCATCAACCACAAAATCTTTTCTTAATATAGGTTTAATTTGATTCGCAATTCTTGCTTCCATTAAATCTGCTATAGTACCTCCAAAAAAAGAAGTATCTGTTAAAATAGATTGCGCTGCTACATTTGCATCTAAATAACCATTGGTTACATCAGTTACAGTTGCTTTGTCATTAATAATACCTTTAGAAGGAGACTGTCTTTTAAATTCAGCTATAATTCCTGTTGAACCCACTTCTAATAAAGACTTTTTTAATGAAATTGGTGTTCTTTTAAATTTTGGACTCTCTACTAATTTCTTTAAAGGTACATCTGCTTTTATTTTTGCAACTTCCTTCTTTTTAAATACGATTATTTTATCTAAAATTGTCATACTATGACTTTTTATTTATTCTATTATTTCTGTAAATCAAAAAAAAGTAAACAATAATTCCAACAATTAAACCCACAATTGTTTGTTTAATAACTGTTTTAGTTTGAATACCAATTGCTGCACCCATTAATAGAAATGCTGGTATAATTAAAATTAAATTGTTCTTTTTTTTTGCCATTTATATACTTATTAATTTCTGTAAAGTTTCTTTAGCTTTTAAACCAAAAAGAGAATCTTTTGCCTCTTCAAATGCTAATTCAAAACTTTTGTTTTCATCCACTATTTTAAGTGCAAATGCAGCATTAGTTAGTACTACATTATTTTGAGCATCAGTTCCTTCACCATCTAAAATTGTTTTAAAAATTTTTGCTGCCTCTGCTACATTATTACCTCCGAAAATTTCTGATTGCTGAATTCTTTTTTGTCCTAAATCTTCTGGATTAATTAATTGTTCTCCTTGTTTTGTGAATATTTTAAAACCACTTGTTAAGGAAATCTCATCATATCCATCTAAAGCGTGAATGATTCCATAATTAATATTTTCTTCTTGCAAAATGTAATTATACAAACGTGCCACTTCTAAATTAAAAGTACCCAACATATGATTTTTAGGCGAGCTCGGATTTACCAAAGGCCCCAACATATTAAAAAAGGTTTTTAATTTTAAAGCTTTTCTTGTTGGTCCAACTGCTTTCATGGCAGGATGAAATTTTGGTGCGTGTAAAAAACAAATATTCGCTTTATCTAAATGCTTTTTTAGAATGCTTTCATCATTTGTAAAAGTATAGCCAAAACTCTCTAACATATCTGAAGAACCAGACTGAGAAGACACAGAATAATTACCATGCTTTGCTACTTTTTGACCTGTTCCTGCAACTATAAAAGATGTTAATGTAGATATGTTAAATGTATCTTTTCCATCACCTCCTGTACCAACAATATCAATGGTATTATAATCAGAAAAATCAACTTTAATAGCCAATTCTTTTAATGCATTTCTAAAACCAGAAAGTTCATCTACAGTAATTGGTCTCATCATAAAAACCGTCATAAATGAAGCTAAATGAGCATCATTGTATTGCTCAGAAGCTATTTCAATTAAGACTTGTTTTGCCTCTGATTTTGACAATCTTTCATGATTAAATAATTTGTTTAAAATTGCTTTCATTTATGCTGAATTTATTTCAGTATCTTTTGTTATGATGCTGAATCAAGTTCAGCATTAGACACTTTACAAGCGTCTATAAAATTAGTAACCAATTGTTCTCCAACGTCTGTTAATATAGATTCTGGATGAAACTGAACAGCAGAAATTGGGTATATTGTATGTTCTATTGCTTGTATTCCACCATCTTCATCTCTAGCTGTAACTTTTAGTTCTTTTGGAAATTCTTCATCAGTTGCAGACCAGGAATGATAACGTGCAGCCATAAAAGTTTCTGGAATATTTTTAAAGATAACTGCTGATGAATCTGTAATTTTCATCTCTGTAGCTACTCCATGAAAAACATCTTCTAAATTGATGATTGTTCCTCCAAAAACTTCTGTAATTGCTTGTAAACCTAAACACACTCCAAAAATTGGTTTTTTACCTGTATAGGTTTTTATTACCTCTTTTAAAATTCCTGCTTCATCAGGAATACCAGGTCCTGGAGACAACATAATAATGTCGAAATTTCCAACATCTTGAATACTGATTTCATCATTTCTAAAAACTGCAGGAAATTTTCCTGTAATTTTCTCTACCATATGAACCAAATTGTAGGTAAACGAGTCGTAATTGTCTAAAATTAATATTTTCATATTTTAAGCTTTTAGCTCTAGGCTTTTGACTTTTAGCAAAATGCTAAAGGCAAAAAGCTAACAGCCAATTATATATTTTCTGCTAAAAACAACGCTTTTTTTAACGCTGCTAGTTTATTATTAACTTCTTGTAATTCTTTTTCTTCGTCTGAATGTATTACGATTCCTGCTCCTGCTTGGTAATACAAAGTCTTATTTTTACTCACAAAACTTCTAATAGCTATTGCCAAATTAACAGAACCATCTAAACCAATAATACCAACAGCACCTCCATAAAATCCTCTTGATTGATTTTCATATGTATCTATTAACTGCATTGCTTTGTATTTTGGAGCTCCACTTAAAGTTCCTGCAGGAAAAGTATCACCTACAATCTCTATTGGATTACCCTTTAACTGACCAGAAACAGTTGAAACCAAATGAATGACATGACTAAAATATTGGACTTCTTTAAAAACCTCAACAATTACTTCATCTGCATGTTTGCTTAGATCGTTTCTAGCTAAATCCACTAACATTACATGTTCTGCTGTTTCTTTTTTATCAGCTGATAATTTTTTACCTAACTGAATGTCTTTAGCCATATCTCCAGTTCTTCTGAAGGTTCCTGCAATTGGATTTATAGTTGCTTTACCTTTTTGAATTTTTATCTGCGCTTCTGGTGATGAGCCCATTAATTTAAAAGAACCGTAATCGAAAAAGAACAAATAAGGTGATGGGTTTATAGAACGTAATGCTCTATAAACATTAAATTCATCTCCTTTAAATTTTTGTTGAAATTGACGTGATAACACCAATTGAAAAACATCTCCACGTTTGCAATGTGATTTTGCTTTTTTTACATATTCAATAAACTCTTCTCCTTTTACATTTGAAATTTCATCTCCAACAATTTCGAATTTTTGAGTATTAAAGGCCTGTGCATCAATAATAGTTTGAATTTCTTTAATTCGAGAATCTGTACCTTCTTCAACATTCTCTATCAAAGTCATTTCATCATTAAAATGGTTGATAGCAATAATAAATCTATAAAAACTGTATTGCATTAACGGAATTGCAGACGGAGCTTCTTCAACATTTAGCGTAATATTTTCAAAATACTGAACAGAATCATAAGTTGTATAGCCATATAAACCATTAAATGATTTTAATTCATTAGAGCAATCTAATTCAATTTGATTTGTATAGGTTTCAAAAATTGAATTAAAATTTCTTCCTATTTCTTTATTCTCTAACTCAATTCCTTTATGCGAAAAACTTAAATGATGATTTTCTGCTTTAATTGTAATTACAGGTTCTATGGCAATAAAAGAAAAACTTTCTTCTTTACTATGATAATCTGAACTTTCTAACAACAATGTATTTGCATATTTATCTCTAAATCTCAAATACAATCCTACAGGAGTAATTGTATCAGCAATCTTAGTTTTCGAAAATGTTCTAAAATTAATTTTTTTCATTTTTTATAATTGAAAAAGGCTTATCGTGAGATAAGCCTTTTATTATATTTATATATATAGGTTTTTTTCTCACTTATTTAAATAAGAGAGTTCCACCACCATATATTTTGTTGTTTTTGCATTGAGTAGCAAATTTAGAAAGGCTTTTTTATTTGTACAAGAATTCTTTCATGTTTTTTGTTAAGATTAAAAATGAAAAAATATAAGCTTAAGAAAACGTTTTCGAACTTACATTTTTATAAATATTGTTTCTTATTTATTACAAATTATTACAAATATTAATCATTATGTAAAATATTTGTATAAAAACCTGTTATTTTACATTCAGAATGAATGTTTGAATTTGAATTTATTGAATTAATTTCAGCACCAATAATTTATTTTTTAAATTATTGGTGTTTTCATTTTAAAAAAATCGAATAAAATGTGTAAAAAACTTGCAAACGACTCAAATCTATCTATATTTGTCAGTAATTAATATTATATATGATTCGTAACAATAACAATAATAATTTCAATAATCCTGATTTTTAGGGAAGGAATTGTATTGTTTAAAATATATTAAAAACCTTCCAAAATATTGGAAGGTTTTTTCATTTTAAAAAAAGTCCAACATGAGTAAAATAATGACTGTAGACATTTTGTCTAGCATTAAAGGAGCTAAAGAATCTAAAGCTGTAAGTAAATTATTTGAAGCCATTAAGAATGCAAACACAAGTAACAATAGCTTCAACAATTTAAATAAAAGTGCTGTGTCTTTAGAAGATTTGAGGGATGATGTTGTTATAAACAGCTCAGCATTAGAAAAAAGCATTATCAAAGAGAACTTTCCAAAAGAAAAGAAAGGATACTTAGTTGTAAATAGAGTGATAGAGGAATAAATATGGAATCACAAATACACAAAATTCATCAACAATTGGTGACTAAAAAAATTACATGTACAACTTTAATTCAAGAAAAATTAAATGCCTTAAAAGAAAACACTCACAATACTGTAAATTCTTTGTTAGATAAAATGGCTTTAGAATTAGCAGAAAAAGTAGATGCAAAAATTGAATCTGGGGCAGCAATTGGTTTATTAGAAGGTATCCCTTTTGGAATTAAAGATGTATATATGGTTCAAGGAACATATACTACAGCTAGTTCTCAACTTTTAAAGAATTATAAATCTGCATATACAGCAACTGCAATTCAAAAATTATTAGATGCAGGTGCAATTCCTTTAGTAAAAGAAAATTGCGATAGTTTTGGTCATGGTTCATCATCAGAAAACACCATTTTTGGAGCCGTTAAAAATGCAATTAATCCTAATTTAGTTGGAGGTGGTTCTAGTGGTGGCTCAGCAGTAAATGTTGCTAAAGATTATACAGTTTTTTCTATTGGAGGTGATACTGGTGGTTCAATCAGACAACCAGCAGGATATAATAACGTCTATGGATTAAAGCCTACTTATGGTAGAATTTCAAGATTTGGATTAATGGCTTATGCCTCATCAACAGATTGTGTAGGTCCAATTACAAAATCAATAGAAGACATTAGAATTGTTGTAAATGTAATGAGTGGAAGAGATATAAAAGATCAAACTACTTATGGATCTAAAATAATTACTGAAGGTAGTATTGCCAAAAACCAAATTAAAACTGTTGGTTATTTTAAAAACTTTATAGAAAGTGATGCAATAAATCCAGAAATTAAAGAAGATTTTTTAAACGTTTTAGAAACAATAAAAGAAAAAGGAATTCAAGTAAAAGAACTAGATTTCTTTGAATCTGATACTTTAGTTTCTACTTATTACACTTTAGCTATGGCAGAAACAGCTTCTAACCTGTCTAGATTAGATGGCACAAATTATGGAAATCGAATTGATTGTAAAAATTTAAAAGACACCTATTCAATAACACGTTCAGAGAATTTTTCTGAAGAAACCAAACGTAGAATCGTTGGTGGAAATCAGGTATTATCTCAAGGTTTTTCTGATGAAATTTATTTGAAAGGATTGAGTTTAAGAGATCAAATTGCTGCAAATTTTGAAAAAGATTTCAATCAAGTTGATATCATTTTATCACCTGTAACACCAAATACACCTCCAAATATTGGAGATAGCTTAAAAGATCCATTAGCTATGTATTTATCTGATGCCTATACAGTTGGTTTTAGCTTAGGGCAGTTACCAACGTTAACAGCTCCACAAGGCACATCAACAGGAATTCAAATTACAGCAGCTAAAGATAATGATGAAAAAGTATTACAATTCGCTAACTTTTTAAAGGATATTTTATAATGGAGTTAGAAAAATTAAATGAGCTTTTAAAAAAGCATGAGTTAGAATTAGTGATTGGTTTAGAAACCCACGTTCGCTTAAACACAAAGTCAAAACTATTTTGCTCTTGTGCGAATCAAGAATCTGAACAACCCAACACAAATATATGTTCTGTTTGCACTGGGCAAATGGGTGTTTTACCTGCTGTAAATTCAGCTGCAATAAAAAAAGCAATTTATTTTGGTAAAGCAGTAAAATCTACTTTCGAAAATGAAGTGATTTCTTGGGATAGGAAGCATTATGAATATCCAGACAATCCAAAAAATATTCAAATTACTCAGTTCCATAATCCTATAATTCCTGATGGTCAAGTTTCTTGTTTTAGAAATGATGGAAGTCAGTTTACTGTAAATTTAACTCAAGTTCACATAGAAGAAGATGCAGCTAAATTGATTCATGAAAAGAAGGTGTCTTTAGTCGATTTTAACAAAGCAGGAGTTCCTTTAATTGAAATTGTTACAGAACCTTGTATTCGTCATTTAGAAGATGCATCTATTTACGCTCAATACATTCAGAGAATTGTACAAAACTTAAAAATTTCTGAAGCCAATTTAGAAAAAGGAGAATTTAAAAGTGATGTTTCTGTATCACTTAGAAAAAAACATTCGTATCAATTAAATCCTAGAACTGAAATCAAAAACTTAAACTCATTTAAGTTTATGATTGAAGCTTTAAAAGAAGAAGTTGAAAAACAACTGAACTATTATTTAGAAAACAAAGAGTTTAGGCCAGATCAAACTACAGTATTATTTGACGCTGATTTAAAGCAGACTAAAACAATGCGTAAAAAGGAGTTTGAAGCAGATTATCGATTTATATATGAACCAGATTTACCTTTTGTAAATATTAAAAATGTAGTTGAAAGTATAGATGTTGATATTAGCTCCTTACCTTTTGCAGTAGAATCAATTTTAATAAAAGGTGGTGTTCTACCTCAAGACGCAAAGTTTTTTACAGCAGATGCTGTGCGTTCAGAAACTTTTATTGCCATTAATAATGTAATTAAAGATCCTTCTTTTGTGGCAAAAACCTTAGTAAATAATATTGCTGCAGATGAGTATGCAAATATTCATAGTATTGCCCATTTAATTGAGATTTTTCAATTATTTAAAGAAGAAAAAATCACATCTGTTTTAGTTCAAAACGGAATTACGAGCTATTTAAAAGACAGAACTTTTGACTATAAGAAGTATTTTGATGAAAACACTATTTCAGAAAGTCAAATTAAAGACGCTGTTGCTAAAGTAGTTTCTGAAAATGAAGCTATTGCAAATGATATTAAAAAGGGTAACCAAGGAAAAGCGGGAATTCTAGTTGGAAAAACCATCAAAATTATTGGTAAAGGTGCTTCTGGGAAAGTGATTCGTGAAGAGATTTTGTCACAAATTACAGTGGATAAAGATGGAAGTGTGAAGAATGAAGTTGGAAGTAACAAGTCATCAACAAACAAACATCAACCAACAAACATCAACCAAGAGGAATTACCTAAAATACCGATTGTAATTAAAGAACAATATAGAAGCCATAAAATTGTTCAACTTTCAGAATCGAATATTAATGAAGAAGTGACTTTAGCTGGTTGGGTAGCTAGCGTTCGTGATCATGGAGAATTGATGTTTATCGATTTAAGAGGTTCTAATAACGAGGTTTTTCAAGTTAGATTAAGTAGAGAAACTTTTCCGAATTTAGATGAATTAGTAAAGCTAAAACCAGAAACTGTAATTACAGTTAAAGGTATTATTGTTCAAAGAAAAGAAGATGATTATAACTCAAGTTTAAGAACTGGTAAAATTGAATTAGAAACATCAGAATTAGAAATATTAAACCTATCTAAGACATTACCTTTCGAAATTAAAAGAGCTACTAAAACTAATGAAACCACTCGTTTTCAGTACAAGTTTTTAGATCATAGAAATGATGATGTTCGCAGCGCAATTATTAATCGTCATAAAGTCATAAAATTATTACGTGATATTTTGGACAAAGAAGAATTCTTAGAAATTGAAACACCTATTTTAACAGCAGGAACAGACGAAGGTGCAAGAGAATTTATTGTCCCAACAAGAAAACAAGCTGGTTCTTTTTATACGTTACCACAGGCACCTCAACAATTTAAGCAAATGTTAATGGTAGGTGGTTTTGAAAAGTATTTTCAAATTGCGCGTTGTTTTAGAGATGAAGATTCCAGAGGTGATCGTCAACCAGAATTTACCCAGTTAGATATAGAATTAGCCTATGCAAGCATGCAAGATATCATTGAATTAAACACCAAAATGTTTAATGAAGTGGTTACAAAAATCTATGGCAAAAAATGGATTTTACATCCGTTTGTAACATTGACATACAAAGAAGCAATGGACAAGTATGGTTGTGATAGACCAGATTTGCGTTTTGGTTTGGAAATGCAAGATATTACTGACATTGTAAAAGAAACTTCTTTCCAAGTATTTAGCAAACCTATTGATGAAGGTGGAATTGTAAAATGTATTAAAGTTTCTACTGCAGAGCAAGGCAATAAACGTATGTCTAAAGGTCAAATTGAAAACTTAACAGCCATAGCACAACAACATGGCTTAGGTGGTTTAGCATACATTATCGTTAATGAAAATGATTTACAATCACCAATTATTAAGTTTTTAGGTGAAGATATTGCAGCTAATATTATCAAAGCAACCAGTGCAAAAGTTGGAGATATTGTATTCTTTTCTGCTGCTGATTATGCAACTGCAAATAAAGCTTTAGATGCTGTTCGTCAAGAAATGGGACGCATTTTAAAATTGATTAATCCTAAAGAATTAAGACCTGCTTGGGTTGTTGATTTCCCAATGTTTGAAAAAACGGATGAAGGAAGATGGACGTTTACACACAATCCTTTTTCTATGCCAGCAGTTTACGATTTGGAAAAACACATGAATGGAAATGATGATGAAATTGGTAGCATTATTGCCCAACAATATGATTTAATATTAAATGGTTACGAAATTGGAGGTGGTTCTGTTAGAGCACACAAATCAGAAATTTTAGAAGCAACGTATAGAAATATGGGTTACAATAAAGAAGAAATGATAAAAAGTGTAGGAACGATGTATAAAGCCTTTCAATATGGAGCACCTCCTCATGGTGGAATTGCTTGGGGTGTTGACAGACTTATGATGATTTTAGAAAAGAAAGCTTCTATTAGAGAAGTTATGGCTTTTCCAAAAACTGGAACATCAGAAGATTTATTATTTAATGCTCCTTCTCCTCTATCTGATAAAAAAGTAGAAGAAATGAATGTAAAAATTATGAGATAAGCCATATTTTTGGTTCAATTTCATATTTAATAATTAAAAAATCTCGCTTTTGCGAGATTTTTTAGTTTTCTAAAATAAATGACTTATTAAAAATAACAAACATCTAAAATAAAACTATTTTTAGGCGATTTAAGACACTTTTTTGTTTTTAACAAATGTTGATAATTTTAAAACAAAATCGCTAAAAACTCTTGAAATCATCTTATAAAATTGTAAATTTGAGTTAATAGAATTCGTCATGTAAAGACGTTTTTTTTATGAACCAAAAACTTAATAATTCACTTTTAAAATGAGCGAAGAAAAAAAACATAGTTATGATGCTTCCAGTATTCAGGCATTAGAAGGAATGGAGCACGTAAGAATGCGTCCATCAATGTATATTGGAGATGTTGGTATTAGAGGTTTACACCATTTAGTTTATGAAGTTGTAGATAACTCTATAGATGAGGCTCTTGCTGGTCATTGTGATAGAATTGATGTTACCATTAACGAAGATAATTCAATTACAACAAAAGATAATGGGCGTGGAATTCCTGTTGGTATACACAAAAAAGAAGGTGTTTCTGCATTACAAGTTGTAATGACTAAAATTGGTGCTGGTGGTAAATTCGATAAAGATTCTTATAAAGTTTCAGGTGGTTTACATGGTGTTGGGGTTTCTTGTGTTAACGCTTTATCAGACCATTTAACAGCTACTGTTCATAAAGAAGGTAAAATTTGGCAACAAGAATACAAACGTGGTAAAACTTTATACCCTGTTAAAACAGTTGGTGAAACAGATTTTACAGGAACAATTGTTACTTTTTTACCAGACAAATCTATCTTTCAACAAACCACTGAGTATAATTATGATACACTTGCTACTAGAATGCGAGAATTATCATACTTAAATAAAGGAATTACAATTACTTTAACTGACAAAAGAAGAACAGATGATGAAGGCAACTTCATTTCTGAAACTTTCCATTCAACAGAAGGTTTATCTGAGTTTGTAAAATATTTAGATTCTACTCGTGAGCAACTCACAGCTGGAGTAATTTCTATGGAAGGTGAAAAAAATGACATTCCTGTAGAAGTTGCAATGGTATATAACACTTCTTATTCAGAGAATTTACATTCTTATGTAAACAACATCAACACTCATGAAGGAGGTACACATTTATCTGGTTTTAGACGTGGACTAACAAGCACTTTAAAGAAGTATGCAGATGAATCTGGATTATTAAAAAATGTGAAATTCGAAATTGCTGGAGATGATTTTAGAGAAGGATTAACAGCAATTGTATCTGTAAAAGTTCAAGAACCACAATTTGAAGGTCAAACAAAAACAAAATTAGGAAACAGAGAAGTAAGTTCTGCTGTTTCACAAGCAGTTTCTGAAATGTTGACCAATTATTTGGAAGAAAACCCAAATGATGCTAAAACAATTGTACAGAAGGTAATTTTAGCAGCTCAAGCACGTCATGCAGCACGTAAAGCCAGAGAAATGGTGCAACGTAAAACTGTAATGAGTATTGGTGGTTTACCTGGTAAATTATCAGATTGTTCAGAAACAGATCCTGCTCAATGTGAAATTTTCTTAGTTGAGGGAGATTCTGCAGGAGGTACTGCAAAACAAGGACGTGATAGAAACTTTCAAGCGATTCTTCCATTAAGAGGTAAAATCTTAAATGTTGAAAAAGCAATGCAACATAAAGTTTTTGAAAACGAAGAAATCAAAAACATGTTTACAGCTTTAGGCGTTTCTATTGGTACAGAAGAAGACCCAAGAGCATTAAATCTATCTAAAGTACGTTATCATAAAGTAGTAATTATGTGTGATGCAGATGTTGATGGTTCTCACATTGCTACTTTAATCTTAACTTTCTTCTTTAGGTATATGCGAGAAATGATTGAACAAGGTTATATCTACATTGCTACTCCTCCTTTATATTTAGTAAAAAAAGGACAAAAAAGAGAATATGCTTGGGATGATAACCAACGTGATTTAATAGCTCAAAAAATGGGTGGTGGAGTAAACATCCAAAGATATAAAGGTTTAGGAGAGATGAATGCTGAACAACTTTGGGATACTACTATGAACCCAGAATTTAGAACTTTACGTCAAGTTACTATTGATAGTTTAACAGAAGCAGATAGAGTATTTTCTATGCTTATGGGAGATGAAGTACCTCCAAGAAGAGACTTTATAGAACGTAATGCTAAATATGCAAATATAGACGCATAATATTAAGCATAAACTTATAAATCATACAAAAAATGCACACTTTAAAATAGTGTGTATTTTTTTTTATCTTTACTATAATATGAATCAAACTAAAGAAAAATGAAAAAGTATCTTTTAATTATTACAACTGTATTTGCTTTCTGCATCAATACAAAAGCACAAGATGGAATAGAAAATATTCTTTTTGCTGATATTTCAGACGCGAATAAATTAACATTAGAATATTTAAGACCAGCATCAGAAGGTTTTATTTATGGTATGAGTAATGGGTGGTATCATACTGCTAAAGTTCATAAAATTCTAGGATTTGATATTACCATCGGAGCTAATATCTCTACAGCACCATCATCAATGGAATCATTTAATATAAATAGTTTAAACCTATCTAGTAAGATAACTCAAAACCCATCTACTTCACCAACTGTTTTAGGTAGTGGAGTTGCAGTAACTAATGCTTTTGAAGTAACAATCCCTGCCAATTCAGACCCTAATATTAATGGAGGAATTCATCCAGAATTAAGAAGAAACTTTACAATGCCAGATGGTTTTGGAGATGATTTACCAATGAGTGGTGTCCCAACACCTGCAGTTCAAGTAAATGTAGGTTTACCTTGGAAATTGGAAGCTAGTTTAAGATATGCTCCTGAAATTGGTGATGATGTAAAAGGAAAATTATTTGGTTTAGGTGTTAAAAAAGAAATTACTAGTTGGTTTGGACCTTTAGATAAAACACCTTTACACATATCAATTATGGCAGCCTTTACTAATATGACTGTTTCTAGCGTAATTGATGATCCATCAGGAAATGATGTAAATATTACAAATGGTTTAGGTGAATTAGATTTAAAATCTCATACAATTCAGGCTATTGCTTCTTTAAACTTTCCAATAATAAATATTTATGGAGGTTTTGGCTATATAGGAGGTTCATCATCTTTAAGTTTAAGTGGTAGATATGAACTACAATATCAAGATGGTCTTGTAAATTATACAAGAATATTAAACGATCCATTAAACTTAGATTACGATGTTATTGGATTTACTACAACTGTAGGTGCAAGATTAAGTCTTGGGTTCTTTAAAATATTTGGTAGTTACACTTTACAAGAATTTAATACTTATAGTGCAGGTATTGCTTTTAGTATCAGATAATTTACAACATTATACAAACTAAAAAGACATCTAAAAATGATGTCTTTTTTTATGATATATATCACAAAAAAATATTTTTTAAATCGTATTTTTGCAATAAATAAATTTTATAACAAAAAAATATAATAAGATGAAAATTACAGTTGTTGGTGCTGGAGCAGTAGGTGCAAGTTGTGCAGAATATATTGCAATTAAAGATTTTGCTTCAGAAGTGGTTTTATTAGACATTAAAGAAGGCTATGCTGAAGGTAAAGCTATGGACTTAATGCAAACTGCTTCTTTAAATGGTTTTGACACAAAAATTACAGGTAGCACAAGTGATTATAGCAAAACTGCAAACTCAGATATTTGTGTAATTACTTCTGGTATTCCAAGAAAACCAGGAATGACTCGTGAAGAATTAATTGGCATTAATGCAGGTATTGTAAGAACAGTTTCTTCTAGCTTAATTGAGCATTCTCCAAACACTATCATTATTGTAGTTTCAAATCCTATGGATACTATGACTTATTTAGTTCATAAAACAACAGGATTACCAAAAAATAGAATTATTGGAATGGGTGGTGCTTTAGACTCAGCTCGTTTTAAATATAGATTAGCAGAAGCATTAGGTGCTCCTATCTCTGATGTAGATGGAATGGTTATAGGTGGTCATTCAGATAAAGGCATGGTTCCTTTAACAAGATTAGCTACTCGTAACTCTGTGCCGGTTTCTGAATTTATTTCTGAAGAAAGATTAAATCAAGTAAAAGAAGACACTAAAGTTGGTGGAGCTACATTAACTAAATTATTAGGTACTTCTGCTTGGTATGCTCCTGGAGCAGCTGTAAGTGGATTAGTACAAGCTATAGCTTGTGACCAAAAGAAAATTTACCCTTGTTCAACTTTATTAGAAGGTGAATATGGTTTAAATGACTTATGTATTGGAGTTCCTGTTGTTTTAGGGAAAGATGGTATTGAAAGTATTGTAGAAATTAATTTATCTGATGCTGAAAAAGCGCATTTAGAAGAATCTGCTGAAGGAGTTTCAAAAACTAACGGATTATTAGAATTATAAAATTGTTCTATTTATAAATAAAAAAACCAGCAAATTTGCTGGTTTTTTTATTTCAACTTTTTTAGCTTAATCCAGAGATCACTCCATTTTTATCAATACTCATATTTTCTGATGCAGGTTTTGCTGGTAGTCCAGGCATACGCATCATCTTACCTAAAATAGGAATGACAAATTGAGCACCAGATGCAATTTCTATTTCACGAACTGTAACTGTAAAATTTTCTGGTCTTCCAATTAGTGCATCATTATCTGAAAAAGACTTTTGAGTTTTTGCCATACAAACAGCAAAATCATTAAATCCTAATCTATCTATTCTTCTTAAATTTAATTGGGCTTGTTTACTATACTCTACATTAATGGCTCCATAAATTTCTTTTGCAATTACCTCTATTTTATCTTTTATAGGAGATTTCCAATCATATAAAGGCTTAAAAGTAGAGGCCTTATGCTCAACAACTTCTACAACAGCTTTTGCTAAATCAGTAGTACCTTCTCCACCTTTTTCCCAACCTTTAGATAAAACTGCAGTTACACCCATACTAGCACATTTTTTTACGACAAAATCTATTTCTTCTTCAGAATCAGATGTAAAAGCATTTACTGCTACTACTGGTTCAATATTAAACTTTCTAATATTTTCTATATGCTTTTCTAGATTTTTAAATCCGTCTTTAACCTTTTCTAAACTTGGTGTATTGTAATCTTCTGATTTTGCTCCTCCATGATGACGTAAAGCTCTAATTGTTGCCACTAAAACCACACACTTAGGATTTAAATGTGCAAATTGAGATTTAATGTTTAAAAACTTTTCTGCACCCAAATCTGCACCAAAACCAGCTTCTGTTACTACATAATTAGATAATGATAAACCCATTTTTGTAGCTATAATTGTATTTGTACCTTGAGCAATATTAGCAAAAGGACCACCATGAATAATTGCAGGATTTTCTTCTAAAGTTTGTACTAAATTAGGTTTTATAGCATCTTTTAATAAAATAGCCATAGCATTTTCTGCCTTTAAATCTTTAGCAAAAATGGGTTTGTTGTCGTAAGTAAATCCTATAAATATATTTCCTAATCGTTCTTTTAAATTTTCTAAATCTGATGCCATACATAAAATAGCCATAACCTCAGATGCTGGTGTTATATTAAAGCCATCTTGTCTTGGAACTCCATTAGCTGTACCTCCTAAACCAATAGTGATGTCTCGTAAAGAACGATCGTTCATATCTATAACTCTTTTCCAAAGAATTGTTCTAGGGTCTATATTTAGGTTATTGCTTTTACTTTGAATATTATTATCTATTAATGCTGAGAGTAAATTATTAGCTTTTTCAACTGCATTAAAATCACCAGTAAAATGTAAGTTGATATCTTCCATTGGTACCACTTGTGAAAAACCTCCACCAGCTGCACCACCTTTAATTCCAAAAACGGGCCCTAAAGATGGTTCTCTTAAAACAACTGTAGCTTGTTTCCCTATTTTATTTAAACCCTCTGTTAAACCTATAGATGTAGTTGTTTTTCCTTCTCCAGCAGGAGTTGGTGTTAAAGCAGTAACTAAAACTAAGTTGTTTTGTGCTATTTGTTCATCGTCTATTAAAGATAAAGGCAACTTAGCTTTGTATTTACCATACAATTCTAAATCATCTTCTTTTACATTTATTTTCTGAGCAATTTCTTTAATGTGTTTCAGTTCTTTTGACTGTGCTATTTCTATGTCTGATTGATATTTCATACTATTAATTTGAATAATTAAATATAGTCATTTTTTAAGTTTCTTATTTTAATTTTCATAGTTAAATAAGAATGTAACTTCTAAAGTAAAAGCAATCTTTTTTTAATATATTTGGGCCATGAACGCAAAATGGTACGTTAGTACACTTTTTTTTCTATTTACACTTTTTGGAGCTTTTCATGAAGAAGTTTCTACACCTAACCAAGAAATTATTTTAGAATTTGTTGATGTAGAATCTAATAAAAATGCAATAGATATAACTATTGCTGACATTAAAGAAAAGCTTTTAAATGCTGGCGTTAGTAATATAAATATTAATAAAGCTAAAAACGGTAGTTTAAAGATTTCTTATTTTAGTAATGTTGATGTTATTACTATAAAAAAAGTACTTCAAGAAAATATTTTAATTGTTCATCAAGACTCAAAAAATAATCAAAAAGAAAAATTTGTTTTTGATTATAGCCTAGACGTTTATGAATTAAATAAAGAGATTAACAGTTCTAATTTAAATGACAGTTATGTTTTAGAACATCAATTTATTTCTGATAGATTCATAACTTCAGACTATCAAGTACTTCTTAAATCTTTTGATGATCATCAAACTCATCAACAAGTAAAAACAAAATATCGAGTAAATAAAAATATTTTCTTAGTTAAAGAAATATCTTCTTGCACAAAACCAGAAGTAAGAGCTGGGCCTTTTTATTTATTTTCTTAAAACTAAAAAAGGTGCATATAAGCACTATAAATTACTGAGACTCATCTCATCATCAAATAAAACAAACATAAAAAACAATTGTCAAGTTTTTAAAGAAGCTATATATTTGCTAGTTTTAAAAATTACAGACAAACAAATCATTTAAAAATGCAAAATAAAGGACTTATAAAAGTATTTGCAATCCTTTTTGGATTGGTAAGTTTATATCAATTATCCTTCACTTTTTTAGCCAATAAAGTAGAAGACGAAGCTAACGTTTATGCAGAATCTAAAGTTTCTGATAACGATGCTAGAAAAAAAGCAAACCTAGAGAGAAAATATCTTGATAGTGTAGCAAATAAAGACATTATAAATCTAGGAATAGCTCAATATTCTTATAATGATGTTAAAGACAAAGAAATGAACCTTGGTCTTGACTTAAAAGGTGGAATTAATGCTATTTTACAAGTTTCTGTAAAAGAGGTTTTAAAAAGTTTATCTAATGAGTCTAAAAACGAAGTTTTTAATAATGCTTTAACTGCTGCAGACGAAAGATTAAAAAACAGTAATGATACTTATTTAAATCTGTTTTTTGAAGAATTTGAAAAAATTGCTGGAGACACTAAATTAAGTGATCCTTCTATTTTTGGAACAAAAGCTTTAAGTGAAAAAATTGCTTTTAACGAAGAAAACGCGACAGTAAAAGAAACTTTACAAGAAGAAATTAATAGTTCTATAGGTACTGCTTTTGAAGTATTAAGAAGTAGAATTGATAAGTTTGGTGTAACACAACCAAACATCCAAAGAATTGGAAATTCAGGTAGAATTCAGATTGAATTACCAGGAGCAAAAGATATAGATCGTGTTACAAAATTAATTACTAGCAAAGCTGAATTACAATTTTGGGAAGTATATAGTAATGCAGAAATGCAAAACTTTTTCTTTGCTGCAAATGCTAAAGTTGCAGAGTTATTAAAAGATGATTCTGAAATTGAAAAAGAAAAAGACTCAGTTAAAAAAGATGATATTGATGATTTATTAGGAGAAACAATAGATTCCACTAAAATTCAGAAAAATTTATTTACTTATTTATTACCAAATGTTGCTCAATCACAACAACAAGTTAGCTCTTTAGTTGCTCAAGCAAGAGTATTAGATACTGCAACTGTTAATGATTTATTAGCTAAAAAAGAAGTAAGAGCTTTATTACCATCAGAAGTTAGATATGCTAAGTTTTTATGGGATTATAAACCTTTTGACAACAAAAATGTTGATGAAAATACAGAGCAATTTATTGGTTTATATGCTATAAAATCGAATAGAAAAGGGAAACCAACAATTGAAGGTGATGTAATTTTAGATGCTGCTCAAGTATTTGATCAATTAAACAAGCCAGAAGTTTCAATGACTATGAATAGTTCTGGTACTAAACAGTGGGCAAAAATGACTGCAGATAATGTAGGTAAATTTGTTGCTGTTGTTTTAGATGATTATGTATACACTGCTCCTTCTGTAAACCAAGCAATTACTGGAGGCAGAACATCTATCTCTGGTGGAAGCATGACTGTAGCAGAAGCAGAAGATATTGCAACTGTTTTAAAAGCGGGTAAATTACCTGCAGCTGCAAGAATTATTCAAGCAGAAGTTGTAGGTCCATCTTTAGGTCAAGAAGCAATTAACGCGAGTTTCTTATCATTTGGTTTAGCTATTATTTTAATTTTACTTTGGATGATTTTATACTATGGTAAAGCAGGTTTATATGCAGATGTTGCCTTAGTTGTAAACATCTTATTCATTTTCGGAATTTTAGCATCATTTAATGCTGTATTAACGTTACCTGGTATTGCTGGTATTATTTTAACCATTGGTATGTCTGTGGATGCCAACGTTATTATTTTCGAAAGAATTAAAGAAGGATTATTTAAGAAAAAAGGATTAAAGCAATCTGTAGAAGAAGGGTTCTCTGTAAAAGGAGCTTTATCTGCAATTATTGATGCCAATATTACTACTTTATTAACAGGTATTATACTTTATGTTTTTGGTACAGGACCAATTAAAGGTTTTGCATTAACATTAATGATTGGTATTGCAACTTCATTATTTACAGCAGTTTTTATTACTCGAATTTTAATTGATGGTGCAGTTAATAAAGGAACTAACTTAACATTTAACACCTCTTTTTCTAAAGGATGGTTTCAAGATATAAATGTAGAATTCTTAAAGAAACGTAAAATTGCATACTTTATCTCTGGTGCTATTATTATTGGAGGGTTAGTATCTATTTTTACTATAGGATTAAAACAAGGGGTAGACTTTAAAGGTGGTCGTTCTTATGTAGTTCGTTTTGATCAAGATATGAGTGCAACAGAAGTTGCTGGTACTTTAAAAGATGTATTTGGTACAGCTCCAGAAGTAAAAACTTATGGTACAGATAATCAATTAAAAATAACAACTGTATTTAGAATTGATGAAGAAGGTGTAGAAGTTGATGAAGAAGTACAAAACACTTTATATACAGGTTTAAAATCTTATTTAGGTGATTTATCTTACGAAAACTTTAAGCCAGGATTTGAAAAAGAAGGTGCAGGAGTAATGAGTTACGTAAAAGTAGAACCAACAATTGCAGATGACATAAAAACATCAGCATTATATGCAGTATTTGGATCTCTATTAGTAGTTTTCTTATACATCTTATTACGTTTTAGAAAAGTATCATTCTCTATTGGTGCTGTAGTAGCTGTATTCCATGATGTATTAATTGTATTAGGTGTTTTCTCTATCTTCTATAAGGTAATGCCTTTTGATATGGAGATTGGTCAATCTTTTATAGCAGCAATTCTTACAGTAGTAGGTTACTCATTAAACGATACTGTGGTTATATTTGATAGAATTAGAGAATTTGCTGGTATACATACAAAATGGCAGTATAGTGAGGTAGTAGATAAAGCCTTAAGTTCTACATTAGGAAGAACTATAAATACTTCTCTTACAACTTTACTAGTTATGTTAGCAATATTTTCTTTTGGTGGAGACTCAATTAGAGGATTTATGTTTGCATTAATTGTAGGTGTAGCAGTTGGTACATATTCTTCTTTATTTGTAGCAACACCAATTATGTATGACACTTCTAAAAAAGAAGAAAAGAATAAATAATTTTTTTTATAAATAATAAAAAACCGTTTTGAATGAGTTTCAAAACGGTTTTTTCATTACTCTAATAGCTTTTATATTTGTAACAAATGAGCATCATAAAACTTCAAGATTTATATTTTAAACCTTACATTAATAAGGTTGAAATTAAAGCAATTGTAAAACATTTAGCAGAGCAAGTTAAAGCAGAATTACCAAAAGGAGAAGTGCCAATATTTGTTGGTATTTTAAATGGTTGTTTCTTATTTGCAGCAGATTTTATTAGAGAATATAATGGAGATTGTGAAGTTTCATTTGTAAAATTAGCTTCTTATCAGGGAACTAAAACTTCAGAAAATGTAAAACAACTTGTAGGTATAAATGAAGATTTAACAGGTAGAACTGTAATCATTTTAGAAGATATCATAGATACTGGTACAACACTACAAGAAATTTATAATATATTTAGGCATCAGAATGTAAAACAACTTAAAGTAGCTACTTTATTTTTTAAGCCTGATGTATTTAGAAAAGAATTACCTATAGATTATATAGGTAAAAGTATTGAGGATAAATTTATTGTAGGATATGGTTTAGACTATAATGGTTTAGGCAGAAATTATCCAGAAATATACCAATTAACAACAAAACCAAAAATGAAAAACATTGTATTATTTGGCCCTCCAGGTGCAGGAAAAGGAACTCAAGCAGCATTTTTAAAAGATATGTACAATTTGGTACACATATCTACAGGAGATGTGTTTCGATTTAATATTAAAAATCAAACCGAACTTGGTCTTTTAGCTAAAAAATATATGGATGAAGGCGATTTAGTGCCAGATGAAGTAACTATAAATATGCTTAAAGCAGAAGTAGAAAAAAATGCTGATGCACAAGGCTTTATTTTTGATGGTTTTCCAAGAACTCAATCACAAGCAGAAGCTTTAGATGCTTTTTTAAGCGATAAAGGAGAACAGATAAATGCTATGATTGCTTTAGAAGTACCAGAAGATATTTTAGTAACTCGTTTATTAGAGAGAGGAAAAACTAGTGGTAGAACTGATGATACAGATGAAGTAAAAATTAGAAATCGTTTTAACGAATACAACACTAAAACAGCTATTTTAAAAGATTATTTTGATGCACAAAATAAATATTTTGGTATAGATGGAGTGGGTTCTATAGAAGACATTACAAAAAGAATATCTAAAGTATTTGACCAGCTATAAAAATTAATATCATCTAGAACACAGGCAAAAAATCTTGTAAACTAAGATCTTTTGACTTTGTTCAATGATATTTAAAAACATTAAAATGACTGAAGGAAATTTTGTCGATTACATAAAAATATACGCTTCCTCTGGAAAAGGTGGTCAGGGATCTGCTCATCTACACAGAGAAAAATACATTACCAAAGGAGGACCTGATGGTGGTGATGGAGGACGTGGAGGACATATCATCTTAAAGGGTGATAAAAATATGTGGACATTATTTCATTTAAAATTTAAACGTCATTTTAGAGCTGAAGGTGGTGGAGCTGGAAGTAAAAGTAGAAGTACTGGTGCAGATGGAGAAGATATCTACATACCTGTACCTTTAGGTACAATTATTAGAGATGCAGATACAGATGAAATAATCTGTGAAATTACTGAACATGATAAAGAAGTAATTCTTTTAGAAGGAGGTAAAGGTGGTTTAGGTAATTGGCATTTTAAATCTTCTACCAATCAAACACCTAGGTATGCACAACCAGGTATAGAAGGTAAAGAAGGATGGTTTAGAATAGAACTTAAAATATTAGCTGATGTTGGTCTAGTAGGTTTCCCAAATGCTGGAAAATCGACTTTATTATCTGTTTTAACAGCTGCTAAACCAAAAATTGCAGATTATGCATTTACCACTTTAAAACCAAATTTAGGTATTGTAGAAAATAGAAATCATACCACTTTTGTTATGGCAGATATTCCTGGTATAATAGAAGGTGCTGCTGAAGGAAAAGGATTAGGTCATCGATTTTTAAGACATATAGAACGTAACTCTGCACTACTATTTTTAATTCCTGCAGATTCTGATGACATAAAAAAAGAATACGAAATCCTTCTAAACGAACTCAAAAAACACAATCCTGAGTTATTAGATAAAGACAGATTGTTAGCTATTTCTAAAACAGATATGTTAGATGATGAGTTAAAAGCAGAAATTAAAGAGGATTTACCAAAAGGTATTGAAACCTTATTTATTTCTTCTGTGGCTCAAATAGGTTTACAAGAGTTAAAAGACAAACTTTGGCAGATGCTAAATTAATTCTCCAATTTAATCTTTATTGGCAATTGATATTTTGAGGTAACAGGTATTCCTCTTTTTATTGCAGGGTATATTTTAGGTAATTTAGCTACAGATAATTTTAATAAACTATCTAATTCTGGAAATTCTGTTTTAATTTTTTCAGAAGAATTTAATTGCTCTAAACTTACTTTTCCTTTAGTATCTATTATTAAATCAACAAATATTGTTTCGTTAATTGTGTCTTTTGTAGATAAAGAATAAGTTAATAACTCCTCTCCTATTTTTTTATGAATGGTATTTCTAAAACAATTATATTTTTTATTCTTATCTATTAAAGAATCACAGACAGTAAAAGAAGGAAAAGTATCTACAGAAGTAAAATCGACAATAGTATCTAATTGTTGAAAGTTCTCTTTTTTTGTAAATGAAAATTTATTGCAAGCACTGCAAAAAACAAACAAAAAAATTACAAAAAAATTACGCATAAAATTGAATATAAATATTGCGTGAATTTACTAAAAATAAAAGAATTTTACTTTAAACTTTCACCCTTCATAAAATACTCTTTTTTTATTTCAGCAATTCTTTTTTTAACATAGTTGGTAATGTCTTCATCTTTATCATAGAGACTTTCTACATATCTTATATAAAGTTTATAAGCTATTTTTTTGTCTTTATAATAATCATCAGATAGTTTCGCATATTGATATAGAGCTCTATAATTTCTTGGGTTTTCAAAATGGGCTTTTTCAAACATTTTTATAGCTTGTTTAGGCTTTTTTAATTCATAAAAAACAGTTGCTAAGCCATAATATTCTTCATCTCTAATTTTTTTACCTTTTAGAGTTGCCATAATATAATTCATTCTTGCCAGATTATAATTTTTCTCTTTCAAGGCAATATGACCTAAATAAGTATTTGTTTTAAAATCTTCTTTATCTATAAATGATAATTTTGTTAAATACTTTTTTGCTTTCTCTAAACTATCTAAATGATAATAAGCTCTTCCTAATAAATAGATTGGGTAGGTTTCCTTTTTGTAAAGTGTATCTAAATTTAATAAATACGGAATCGCTTTTTCATATGCTTCATCTTTATAAAGTTGATTAATTTTAAGCGTATTTAAATCATAATCATTAGGCGAAATCGCCAATCCTTTTGCTACAAAAAGCTGTGTAGAATCTTTATCTCTTAACTTTTGAAAACTATTAGCTAATCTAGTTATGGCTTTTACATGAAGTGTGTCTTTCTCAAAAGTATCAATAAAACTATTTATCATTGGGTCTCTTTTACCTTGCAATGCATAAGACAAGCCTAAATGATAAGAATAATTAGCATTCGTTTTATCTTCTTTTTCAAGACTTTTAAAAGTTCTTTCAGCTTTTTTAGGATTTTTAGTAATAATGTACAACTTACCCAATTGGTATTTTAAGACCAAGTTTAAAGAGTCTTTGTCTATAATATCTTCATATATTTTGATTGCTTTTTTATACTGTTTTACAGCTCTATAATTCTTAGCTAACTTTAGTTTGGTTGTATAATCATTTTTGATAGTTAGTGCTTTTTCATAATTGAGTATTGCCTTTTTATAAGCATCTATACTTTCGTAAATAGTAGCTTTTTTTAAAAGACTCACAAAACTTTTAGGTTGTTCATCTAATACTTTTAAAGCCAATTTGTACCTTCCTTTTGCTAATAAACTATCAGATTCAGAAAATTTTGAAGTTTGTGCTTTACTATTAAATGCTAAAAAAAGTAGTAATAATAGGGTAATCTTTTTCATTTATATAATTTGCTACAATTTAAAAAAATGTAACAAATTATGGAGACTATCGTCACATAATTAAATATAAACATGGATATTTTTTTATTAATTCTAGGATTCTTACTTACACTTGTTGGAATTATAGGTTCTTTCTTACCTATTTTACCTGGTCCAATTACAGGTTGGTTTGGTTTATTGTTATTGCATATAACTAAAATTATACCTATGAATTATACATTTTTAGGCATCACTTTAGCTATAGCAATTTTCATTTGGATTTTAGATTATATCATTCCAGCTTTGGGTACTAAACGTTTTGGAGGTAGTAAATACGGAATGTATGTTACTACAATTGGGTTAATTATTGGGTTACTATCTCCTATACCATTTGGAATTTTAATTGGTGCTTTTTTTGGAGCTTTATTAGGTGAATTGATCTATGATAGTAAAGACACAAATAGAGCAACTAAAGCTGCATTTGGTGCTTTTGTTGGCTTCTTAGCATCAACTACAATTAAATTTTCTATAGCAACAGTCTATGTTGTTTTATTTATTATGAAGTTTTGGGAGTATAAAGCTGAGTTCTTTTAAACTACTCTTTTTCAGCCATTTTCTTAACATAATCAGTAATGATTACAATTTGTGTTGCTCCAACTTTACCCTCTATATATTTTGCATTTTCATGATCTAAAGAAATTTTACGAACTGCTGTACCTTGTTTTGCAACCATACTAGACCCTTTTACTTTTAAATCTTTAATCAACACTATAGAATCTCCAGACTGTAAAATAGCTCCATTACAATCTCTGTGAATTATCTTTTCACTTTCTTCTAAATGATCTCCTGTTTCTTTAGCAAAGGCCAATTCATCATCTTCTAAATACATCATATCCAATAAATCTTGTGGCCAACCTTCCTTTTTTAGACGATGTAACATTCTCCAAGCTAAAATTTTTACAGGTTTAAATTGGCTCCACATACTATCATTTAAACATCTCCAATGATTTACATCTATTTCTTCAGTATTTTCTATTTGATTTACACATGTTTCACAAGCTAAAATACTACCATCAAAACCAGCTGTTGATACTGGTTTTACTTCATAAATAGTTAAATTATTTGTTGATGTACATAATTCACAAGCATTGCCACTTCTATTTTCTAAATCTTGTAATAAACTCATTTTGTTTTTTGATTGATGCTAGCAAAAGTACTACTTCTACTTTACCTCTAATGAAGTAAATTCAAATTTATGTCCATCAAATAACCCTTTGTCAGATAGTTTTAATGATGGTATTACCAATAAAGCCATAAAAGACAAACTCATGTATGGAGCTCTAAGTGTACTTCCCATTTTTTTAGCCATTTTATCTAATTCAGCATAAGCTTTTCCTATTTCTTTTGCTGGTTTATCTGACATGATACCTGCAACTGGTAAAGGCACAATTTTTTCTGTAGTTGATGTTACAGCACAAACTCCACCTCTATTTTTAATGATAAGATTTACAGCTTTACAAATTTGTACATCAGAAACACCAACAGCTATTATATTATGAGAATCATGCCCTACAGAACTTGCAATAGCACCTTCCTTTAAACCAAAATTTTTAATAAAAGCAATTGCTGGCTCTGTATTTTGATAACGATTAACAACTGTCATTTTTAAAATATCAGTTTCAATATTTGAAACTAAGTTACCATCAATTAGTAAAGAATCACCTTCTATTTTATTGGTTATGAGTTCTCCATCTAAAGCCTCAATTACATTTATTTTATCTGATGCTGAATGGTATTCAAAATCAGTAATCTTTTTGAAATCGGTATTAAAATTATTCAAGATTTCAAAATCAACATGTTTCACAAAACTTTCTCCATTTTTAGCCACCAATTCTCCATTAATATAAGTTTCTAAAACATTAAAACTCTGTAAATCTTGAATCACAATAAAATCAGCAAAATCATCTTTTTGTAACAAACCAACATCCAAGTTGTAGTGTTTTACAGGATTTATACAAGCAACTTGTAATACTTTAAAAACATCCATTCCTTTAGCAATAGCTCTTGCACATAATTGATTGATATGACCTAATAATAAATCATCTGGATGTTTATCATCTGAACAAAACATCATATTTTCAAAATGTGTTGGTAATAAATCTATTAAAGCTTCGAAGTTTTTTGCAGCTGAACCTTCTCTAATGATAATTTTCATTCCCTTTTGTAACTTTTCTAAGGCTTCATCATAAGAAAAACATTCATGATCTGTAGAAATACCTGCAGCAATATATTTAGAAACATCATTACCTCTTAAGCCAGGTGCATGACCATCAATGGGTTTATTGGCATTTTTAGCATGCTGAATTTTTGCTAAAACATCTGCATCATCAAATAATACTCCTGGATAATTCATCATTTCTGCCAAATATTTAATGTCAGGATTTTCCATCATTACTTTTATATCATCAGCATCAATGATGGCTCCTGCACTTTCAAAAGAAGTTGCTGGCACACAACTTGGAGCTCCAAAATTGAACTTTAAAGGAACTTTTTTTCCGTTTTCAATCATAAACTCAACTCCTTTAACACCCAAAACATTAGCAATTTCATGAGGATCAGAAACTGTAGCTACTGTTCCATGGGTTACAGCAATTTTTGCAAACTCACTGGGTACTAACATAGAACTTTCAATATGAATATGAGCATCTACAAAACCAGGTAGAATATAATTATCTGTGGTATGATTTACTTCACGAATCTCTTTAATTCTATCATTTTCAATCTCTACTTCTCCTTTAAAAAATTGCTTGTTTTCTATATCAACAATGTTTCCTTGTATAATCATTTTTTGATGCTTTTACACAAATCTACAAATAATAAAAAGTGTATATCTAAAATTAGAAATAGAATATTTATTTTTGATTATGGATGAAAAACTACTTTTTGAAAAATTTATAAGCTGGACCAAAAAAAACACTTTTTCACTAGAAAATTTGTTTCCAACAGTTCTTAAAAACAAAGCTGTTCATATAGATTTAAGTATACAAAACAACACTGTAAAAACCGAGGAAGAATTTAACAACCCAAAATATTTTGGTGAGAAATTAGCAGAAATTCAAGAGCAAAATTCAGATAAAATTATTGCTGGAGGTTATTTAGAAAAACGTGCTTTATATACATCAGATATTTATAATGCAGAGAACTCAAACCAAAAAAGAAATATCCATTTAGGAGTAGATTTTTGGTTACCAGAAAACACGCCTATTCATGCTCTTTTAGATGGAGAGGTAATTTGTGCAGTTCATCAAACTTTGTATAAAGGTTATGGAGGTTTTGTTATCTTAAAACATATAGGTAAAGAAGTTGAATTTTACACCTTATATGGGCATCTCTCTAAAGAAAGTATTTCGAATTTTTCGCTTGGTGAAATCATCAAACAAAATGAACAAATTGGGGTGTTAGGAGATTATCAAGAAAATGGTGAATGGGTACCTCACTTGCATTTTCAAGTGATGTTAGATGTATTAGATTATAAGAATGATTTTCCTGGAGTTGCGTTAGAAAGTGAACTTGAATTTTGGAAAATGATTTGCCCTAACCCAAATTTGCTGTTTAAACTAGATTCTCTATCTAAAATATAAATACTACATTTATAAAACTTATTAATAAACATCACTTATGTACAAGAAAATATTATTAGCTACGCTATTCATAGCTTGTCAAGCTTTTGCGCAACAAAAAGAAGATAAACCAAAAAATTGGGATGTAAATAACCCTCATGAAAACTGGTTATACAATACATTTCAATTAAATACAGATGAAGGTACTTGGATGAATCTAGATGTTTCTCCTGATGGAAAAACGATTGTTTTTGACTTATTAGGTAATATTTATAAAATGCCTATTTCTGGTGGAACAACTACTGTTTTACGTTCAGGATTAGCCTATGAAGTTCAGCCAAGATTTAGCCCAAATGGAAAATACATTTCGTTTACTAGTGATGCTGAAGGTGGTAATAATATATGGGTGATGACTGCAGATGGTAAAGATGCAAAATCGATTACTAAAGAAAAATATAGACTTTTAAATAATGCAGTTTGGACACCAGATGGAAAAAGTGTAGTCGCTAGAAAACATTACACCTCAACTCGTTCTGTTGGTGCTGGAGAAATGTGGCAATACCCACTTTCTGGAACTGCTGGTTTGCGTTTGACAAAAAGAAAAAACGATCAGCAAGATGTAAATGACCCATCTATTTCACCTGATGGAAAGTATTTATATTATGCAGAAGACATGTATCCAGGAGGTTATTTTCAATACAATAAAGATCCAAATAAACAGATTTATGTAATTAAAAGATATAATTTTGAAACTGGTGAAATAGATCAAATTACAGGTGGGCCTGGAGGTGCTGCAAGACCTGTAGTTTCTAGAGATGGAAAGTTGTTAGCTTTTGTGAAAAGAGTGAGAACAAAGTCAGTTTTATACATTCATGAATTAGTAACAGGAAAAGAGTACCCAATTTATGAGAATTTAAGCAAAGACCAAAGTGAAGCTTGGGCGGTTTTTGGTGTGTATCCACATTTTGCTTGGATGCCAAATAACAAAGACATTGTTTTATGGGCACAAGGTAAAATCAACAGAATTAATATTGATACAAAACAGATTACGAATATTCCTTTTCAAGTTGATCAAGAAATTAAATTGGCAAAAACACATCGTGTAAAACGTAAAGTTTTTGAACCCCAATTTGCATCAAAAATGGTAAAAGATGTAAAAACTTCACCTGATGGAAATACTATAGTGTTCACAGCTTTAGGTCATATTTATAAAAAAGTTTTACCTGAAGGAACTCCTACAAGAATAACAACCTTAACAGATTTTGAAGCTGAACCTAGTTTTTCTTCTGATGGAAATTCTGTTTTATTTGTAACTTGGAATGATGAAGAATTAGGAGCTATTTACAAAGTAAATTTAGATGGTTCTAATTTGGAGAAAATTACAAATGAAAAAGGGATTTATAGAACACCAGCTTTTAATAGTAATAACTCAAAAATAGTATATAGAAAAGAATCTGGCAATGGAGACCAAGGTTTTGATTACACTAAAAAGACAGGAATCTATGTAGCAAATACAGATGGTTCTGATGCGAAAAGAATTTCTAAAAGTGGAGAATTTCCAATGTTTTCTGCAGATGATTCTCGTATTTTCTTTCAAACAGGAGGTGCTTTCTTTGGAGGTTTAACCAAAAATTTAAAAAGTGTTGATTTAAATGGTAAAGAAGAACGCAGTCACTTTTCATCTAAACTAGCCAACAGATTAGTACCAAGTCCAGATAATAAATGGGTTGCATTTATTCATCTTCATAAATTATATATGGCTCCTTTTGTAATGAATGGTAGCGAAATAAATTTAGACAATAATACAAAATCATTTAAGGTAGAGAGTTTATCTAAAAATGCAGGAATCAATTTACATTGGTCTGCTAGTAATGATAAAATATTTTGGACTTTAGGTGGCGATTATATTCAAAAATCTATTGTAAATAACACCACAAATCCGTTTGCTAAAACCAATTTAGGAGAAAATCCAGAAACTACAATCAGCATTAATCTGGTAACAAAATCTGATGTTCCTGAAGGAAGAATTGCATTTAAAAATGCTAGAATTATTACTATGAATGGAGATGAAGTTATTGAAGATGGTACCATTGTTATTAACCAAAATAAGATTGAACAAATAGGCAATACTAAAAGCATTACTATACCTTCTGATGCCAAAGTTTATAAAATGAATGGCAAAACCATTATGCCAGGAATTGTTGATGTACATGCACATGTAGGAGCTTTTAGAAATGGTTTAAGTACTCAAAAACACTGGCAATTCTATGCTAATTTAGCATTTGGTGTTACCACTTCTCATGATCCTTCTGTTCATACAGCTGCTGCATTTACTTTAGAAGAGTTACAGAAAAGTGGTCATTTAGTAGGTCCAAGAATGTTTTCTACAGGATTTATTTTATATGGTGCAGAAGGCGATTTTAAAGCAGTAGTTAACAATTTAGATGATGCACGTTTTGCAATTGCAAGAACCAAAGCTTTTGGGGCTAAATCAATAAAAAGTTATAACCAGCCTAGAAGAGAACAACGTCAGCAAATTATGCAGGCAGCAAGAGAACAAAAAGTGAATGTAGTTCCTGAAGGTGGTTCTAATTTCTTTGCAAACATGTCTATGATTTTTGATGGACATACAGGAGTTGAACACAACATCCCAGTTAATCCTGTATATAAAGATGTATTATCGCTTTGGAAAAATAGCAAAACAGGATACACTCCTACTTTGATCGTAAATTATGGAGGTATGAATGGAGAGTTTGAGTGGTATCAAAAATATAATGTGTGGGAGAATGAAACCTTACTAAAATATACACCTAGATATGTGGTTGATACTCGTTCTAGACATAGAACTATGGTACCTGAAGAAGAGTATAAAAACGGACATATTTTAACTTCTGAAACAGTTACAGCTTTAGCCAAAGAGGGTGTTAAAGTAAATTTAGGAGCACATGGACAATTACAAGGTTTAGGCGCTCATTGGGAGTTATGGATGTTACAACAAGGAGGTTTAAGCAATCATGAAGCTTTAAAAGCGGCTACTATTAATGGTGCAGAATATATTGGTGCTGCTGCTGAAATTGGTTCTTTAGAAAAAGGCAAATTAGCGGATTTAATTATCATGGATAAAAATCCTTTAGAAGATATTAAAAACTCTAATTCAGTAATTTATACGATGGTTAATGGACGTTTATATGATATAAATACCATGAACGAAATTGGTAATTACGATAAAAAAAGAACAAAATTTTATTTTGAATTGGATGGTTACAACCAAGGAGTACCAGTTAACATGAATACGAATAGTTTCTTAACTCCTAGATGTAGTTGTCATGAATAAATTTTATTTTGGATAAATCACCTCATCCAAAGCAATATCAAATTCGTTAACATCAGTAATATTAGAAATAGGTTTAAAGAAATTTAAGCCTATTTTTTTTACATCTTTTCTACAGTTGGCTAAAAATCGATCGTAAAAACCTTTTCCATAACCCACTCTATAATGTTGCTCATCTGAAATTAAAAGTGGCACAAATACTAAATCTAGTTCAATTTCACAAACTTGTACTGCATTTACGGGTTCTGGAATTCCGTATTTATTTAATGCTATTGTTGTGTCTTTTTCTAAATAAAAATGGGTTAAAGAGTTATTTGTAAAATCACTTTTAGAAACTACAATTTTTTTGTTTTGACTTCTATAATAATCGATAATAGGATTGGTATTAATCTCTTTAAACTTTTCTAATGATAGAAAAACATGAACATTCTTAATATTAGAAATTTCTAAATCATAAATTTGTTGATAGATATTCTCTTGTAACTCTTCTATATCAATACCAGATAATTGCTGTCGTTTTTCTTTGTAGATTTTTCTTAAATCTGCTTTCTCCATTATTAATAAAATTACGAAAATCGATCTACAGAAAACGGATTTAGATTTAAAGAAGCTTTTTGTTCTGAAATAATCTCAGTAACCAACATACCAGTTGCAGGTCCTAAACTCCAACCCATCATTGCATGACCTGTTGCTATAGTTAAGTTTTTACATTTTTTAGATTTTCCTATATAAGGTAATCCATCAGGAGAACAAGGCCTTAAACCACATTTAGCATTTTGTTTTTCAGCAATAGAAATACTAATGTTTTTATAGTAAGATTCAGCAGCTTTTGCAATGGCATTTACTCTTTTTTGATTAATCTCATGATTAATTCCTCTAATTTCCATAGTTCCTGCAAATCTTGTAAAACCTTGCATAGGTGTTACTGCAACTTTAGCCTCCATTAAAATGGCAGGTGTTGTAATTGGGGTTTCTTTTTCTGTATTTATACTATACCCCTTACCTGCTTGCACAGGTATTGTAATTCCTAACTTTTTTGCAAAATTTTGAGACCAAGCACCTGAAGATAAAACAAATTCGTCTGCTTTAATTTCTTGCTTATTTGTAGTTAGTAATTTTATAATTCTGTTTTCAAAATGTACATCTAAAACCTCTTCATTAGATTTTATAACCACACCATTTTGCTGCAAATAATTTTTTAACCCTTGCATAAAATTATTTGGTGTCATGTGTGCATCTGAATGATAATATACAGCTCCTTTTATATTTAAATCTACATTAGGTTCTAGCTTTTTAACTTCATCTTTAGTTAAATTTTCTACTTTTAAACCTAATGCTATGGCTTTTTTACCTGTGTCCCATTCTTCTTCTCCTGCTTTTTCAGTTTGATAATACATCAACAAACCTTTGTGGTCATAAGAAAAATTAAACTCTTTAGCTGATTTTAATTCTTCATACAACTCTCTACTAAAAAGATTAATATTTTTTATTACAGGTATAGCTTTAGTTACTTTTTGATGTGTAGCCGATTTTTTAAATAACCATGACCATTTTAAAAAATCTGTATCTAATCTTGGTTTTACATAAAAAGGACTTTCTGAATTAAACATCCATTTAATGCCTTTTGTAATCATTCCTGGTGCTGATAATGGAATAATATGACTTGGTGTAATATAACCTGCATTTACATATGAAGCTCCTGATGAAAAATCAGATTTATCAATTACAGTAACTTTATGACCTTCTTTTTGTAAATAATAAGCTGCAGATAAACCTATAATTCCACCTCCAATAATAACAACTTCTTTATTCATTTTTTAGTGTAATATCCCAAATTGGTTCTTCGTTTAAAAGATGTTCTACAAAGTAACTCCAAAGTTTTTTAATAAAATAGTCTCTATGAATACCTGTATAACCATGTCTTTGGCTAGGTAATATTAGTAAATCGAATTCTTTATCTGCTTTAATAAATGCCTCAGCTAATTTAAAGGTGGCAGAAGGATTTACATTGTCATCTAAACCACCATGAGTAATCAATAACTTTCCTTTTAAATTTTTAGCATTGCTAATGTTAGATATTTGATGATAAGTACTATCTACAGGCCAACCTTGGTACATTTCTGGCCACCAAGCTTTTTCCATTCTAAAATCGTGATCTGCAGAACTAGCAACACCCACTTTGTAAAATTCAGGAAAAGCTAATAAAGCTCTACCTGTATCATAACCACCAGCAGAATGCCCAAAAATACCAACTTTATCGATATCTATAAACGAGTTTTCATTTGCTAAATGTTTTATAGCTTTTACATGATCCTCTAAATTATTACCCATGTTTTTGTAAGAAAAATCTCTAAATGCCTTAGATCTTCCTGTGGTTCCTAAACCATCTATTTGTACTACAATAAAACCTAATTCTGCCATTGCTTGATTTGCAAAAGCCCTATCAAAAGATTTTGGAAATCTTTGAGTATGTGGGCCTGTGTATGTTGCATCTATGATAGGGTATTTTTTTGATGCACTAAAATGAGTTGGTTTCCAGTAACCCCCATAAATTGTGGTTTTATTGTCTTTGCCAATTAAAGAAAAAGGTATTGGTGCTTCCCATCCTTTTTGAGTTGCCCAATCTACATCAGCAGTAGCTAATTCTGCTACAATTTTTCCTGTTTCAGAAACTCTAAGAACTGTTTTTGTTTTTTCTTGAATTGTAGACATATTATCTACAAAATACTTTCCATCTTTAGAAAAATTGATTTTATGATGTAAATTTTCTGCAGTTAATAATTTTTCATTCCCATTAAAATCTACACAATACAATTGTTGATGGTAAGGATTGTTATTTTCTTCTTTACCTGAAGCTAAATAGTAGATAGTTTCTTTGTCTTTATCTACATAACTGATATCATTTACAACATAACCATCGCTAGTTAATCTTTTTGTTTTTCCTGAAGAAATATCTAATAAATACAATTGTCTCCAACCACTTCTCTCTGAATAAAAAACAATTTTATGATCATTTATTAATTGATAATCAAAGTTTTCGATATTAGTATTAGAACTTTCTTCTATTAATTTTTTAGTCGAATTTTCTTTAAGGTTTAACAAGATAAGCTCTTCCTCTTTATATCCTCTTTTTGTTATTCTTGCTAAAAGCGTACCAGAAGTATTAGACCATTGTAACTGACTAGCATTAATATGGGTAGTTGTTGGCAGTTTGGTTTTTTCCTCTTTTTTTGTATCAATATTATAAATTACTGGAGTAATTTTTACCATATTAGAATCACCAGGAGAACCTCTGTAATAAGAGAGTAATTCAGGTTTAAAAAGTTCGTCTTTACTCCAATCCAAAAGAAACATTTTTTCTGCGTTTCTTGTATCTACAATAGATGTTGAAATATATTTAGAATCTTTAGACCAATTCACAAAAAAACGATCTGGTCTGTTTCCATTTTCTCCTTTCATTTTATCAAACCAGCCATAGTAAGAAGCATATTGAAAGTCTTTTTTACCCAATTTACTTAATTGATATTCTTTATTTGTTAAAGTAGATTTTATAAATAAATTGTAATTTTTTGCGTAAGCCAACCATTTTTTATCTGGTGATAAAGATTGATTTGTATTCTCTTCTTGTTGTTTTGGTTTTTCTTCTTTTTTAAGGTTATAAGTCTTTAAATCTACAATGTATTTTTCATTAGAATAAATAAAGGATAAACCTTCTTTTACAGGTTGAAAATTGCTAAAACTTACTCCATTAGTTTCAGTAAAGCTATCATTAAGTTTACTTATTGCATTTTTTAGTTTATCATAATCAAAAAGTGCCTTTACTTTGTAATCATTAAAATTTACTGTTTTATATTCTTTTTTTTCTTTACGGTAATCTATAAACCAAATCCCAGAATTATCTTGAAACCAATTTACATTTGTATTTAAATTAAATACTTTTTTATTATTGTAATTATTATATAGAAAATCTACAGCATTGTCATATTTGGCTTGTGTACCAATCTTTTTTTCATGGTTACAGCTAAACAATATTACACTGAATAACACTAAAAATATTGCTCTAATTTTCATAATATTTTTTATTTAAATTACACTAAATCCATAAGCATAAGGATCGTCTTCTGTATCTATAGTAATGGTATTTTGACCATAAATTTTAGCCCAACCTTTAATGCTTGGTATAATTGCTTTAAAATCTCCGAGTGTTGATTCATCTTCTATCTTCCCAACAAAAGTGCTTCCTATATAACTTTCGTGAATAAACTCTTCACCAACCTTTAATTTTCCTTTTGCATATAATTGAGCCAATCTTGCTGATGTTCCTGTTCCACAAGGACTTCTATCTATAGCTTTATCTCCATAAAAAACAGCATTTCTTCCATCTGAGGTTTCATGAATGGTATCTCCAGTCCATAACAAATGAGTTACATTTTTAATAGAATCATTTTCTGGATGAATAAATTTGTTAGGATATTTTTCATTAATTCTTTTTCTAACTGCTTGCGAATATTGAATTATTTTTGAGGCAGTAAAATCCTGAATTCCGCTAAAATTTTTCTGTGGATCTATGATTCCATAAAAATTACCACCATAAGCAACATCAAAAGTAAGTTCTCCTAATTCAGGGCAATCTATTGTTAAGTTTTCTGCTGCTAAATAACTTTTTACGTTAGTCAATTTTACCCATTCTACTTTATCATTTATTTGTGAATATTCAATTTCTACTAAGCCAGCAGGTGCTTCCATTTTTAGTTTTCCTACAGTTTTAGGTTTAATTAAACCTTCTTCAATGGCAATAGTTATAGTACCTATAGTTCCATGACCACACATAGGTAAACACCCAGAAGTTTCTAGAAATAAAATGGCAAAATCGTTTTTTGGATTATGAGGTGGGTATAAAATGCTACCAGACATCATATCATGTCCTCTAGGTTCAAACATTAATCCTTTACGAATCCAATCGTATTCATTAATAAAATGAAGACGTTTTTCATTCATGGTTTTTCCAACCAATTCAGGACCTCCTTTTTTGATGACTCTTACTGGGTTTCCACAAGTGTGAGCATCAATACAAACAAAAGTATGTTTACTCATTTTTTACTTTGTTAATATAGTTGTTTACTTTAGTTTCTAAGATTGCTAAAGTTACTGTTCCTTGCTCTAAGATTACCTCATGAAAATCTCTGATATCAAACTTTTCATTCAATTCTGTTTCTGCCTTTTTACGAAGTTCTCTTATTTTAATTTCTCCTATTTTATAAGACAAAGCTTGTCCAGGCCAAGAAATATATCTGTCAGTTTCTGTATTTATTTCGTATAATGATAGTGCTGTATTTTCTGACATATATTTTACAACTTGATCACGTGTCCAAGCTTTTGCATGAATTCCTGTATCAACCACCAATCTACAAGCTCTCCACATTTCATATGTATATTTTCCAAATTGTTCATATGGTGTTGTGTACATACCCATTTCGTCTGCTAAAAATTCTGAATACAAACCCCAACCTTCACCATAAGCAGATAAATATAAATTTCTACGAAATTGAGGAATAGAATCTCCCAATTCATTATTTAAGCTTCCCTGTAAATGATGTCCAGGAACTGCTTCATGTACTGTTAAAGCTGGTAAAGTATACAGTGTTCTACTTGGTAAATCGTATGTATTTACCCAGTAATAACCAGGTTCTATACTGTTTTTTGAAGTCCCTATATAACGTCCTCCTGTGTATTTTGGAGCAATTGCATCTGGAACAGGAGCTACACCATAAGGTTTTCTAGGTAAGGTTTTAAAAAATTTAGGCAATTGAGCATCTGCTCTTTTAGCCATATCTCTAGCAATCATTAAGATTTCTCTAGGTGTTTTTGCATAAAATTGTTCATCTGTTCTTAAGAATTTAAAAAAGTCTGCAAAAGAACCTTTAAAGTTTAATTCCTTTATAATTTTTTGCATTTCTGCTTTAATTCTTGCAACTTCTTTTAATCCTATTTGATGAATATCTTCTGCTGAATATTGTGTACTTGTTGTATAAAAATTAATTCTATTTTGATAGTAAGCTACTCCATTAGGCGTTTCTGAAACTCCTAAAGTAGTTCTCGTTTTTGGAAAATATTCCGTTTCAAAAAAAAATTTAATTCTTTTAAATTCTGGAACTACTTTTTGCTCTATAACATTTTTAGCAGCAGTTAGTACAGAGTCTTTTTGAGTTTGACTTAGGCTTGAAGGTAAATTATTAAAAGGTTTATAAAAAGGACTCTTTTTAAAGTCACTTACAATATGATCATTATAAGTAGTTTCATATCCTTTAAAGATTACCCTTGGTTGAGAAACTCCTTTATCTAAACCTTCTCTTAAATTTACAAAATGCTGATTCACAAACTCTGGAAGTGCATTTAACTTTTTTAAATATTCCTTTACAGCCCAATAGTTATTTAAAGGTCTAATTTGGTAATTTAAACTACTATGAAATCCAGAATCTGATAATAAAGGATTTAGAAAACGTTCAAACTTGTAAAAATCAATTTTATCTTGAAGCACAAATTTTAATAATTCTACAGAAATTTGCTCTGTTTCAGAAAGGTCATCCATTTTAATACAAGCAAAATTTTGTAGTTGATTTTCTGCATAGTCTGCTTCTGCTTTGTAATACTCTCTAGTATACAAACCTAATGGATATTTATCTCTATCATACGATTTTCTATCTTCATAAGATTTAATTAACATGGCTAATTCAGTTGATGATTTACCACATTTTTCATCTTTATGATTACAAGATGCAAATATGAAAAAAGCTATAAAAAGGATTTTATAAATTTTCATAGTTTAAATTTTATCTTTAGTTCTTTCTCCATCAATAGTTCTAAAAATGTTTAATGGATTATCGTTTTGTAATTCTTTTGGCAACAAATGATTTGGCCAACTTTGGTAACTAAAGGGTCTTACCCAACGTTTTATAGAATTGATTCCAACAGCCGTAAATCTACTATCAGTTGAAGCAGGATAAGGACCTCCATGAACCATAGATTCACAAACCTCAACACCTGTTGGTACTCCATTAAAAATAATTCTACCTACTCTATTTTGTAGTGCATCCACTAAAATATTATAGCTAGATAATTCATTATCATCAGAAATAATTGTTCCTGTTAATTGGCCTTCTAAATTAGAAATTACTGTTTCTAATTCAGTTACATTATCACACTGAACTACCATAGAAAAAGGACCAAAAACTTCTAAATGTAATATTGGATTTTCTAAAAAAGCTTTACCTTCAACAGTAACCACAGCCTGTTGTGCATAATTATTATGTACATCACTTGTAAAGTTAGCTTTTATCTCAACTTTATCTTCATTAACTATTTTCGATTTATTTGCTTCATATCCTTTTTTGATGTTTGGATGTAACATACAAGAAGGTTCTATTTTTATGATTTCTGTAGATAATTGTTCAACAAAATCTGTTAAACACTTGCTTTTTATCCCTAATAACAAACCTGGGTTTGTACAAAATTGACCTGTTCCTAAAGTGATAGAACCTGCATAGGTTTTTGCAATATCAGCTGCTCTATTTTCTAACGCTTTTGGCAATAAAACCACTGGATTTATACTTCCCATTTCTGCAAAAACAGGAATAGGTTCTTCCCTTTTTGCAGCTAAATCTAATAAAGCTCTACCTCCTTTTATACTTCCAGTAAAACCAACAGCTTTTACTTTTGGATGTGCAACTAACTGCTGCCCAACTTCTATTCCACTTGAGTTTAAATTTGAAAAAACTCCATTTGGCATTCCTGTTTTTTTAGCTGCTTTTACAATTGCAGAAGCAACTAACTCTCCAGTACCAGCATGCATTGGATGCGATTTTACAATTATAGGACAACCTGCTGCTAATGCAGCTGCTGTGTCTCCACCAGCAGTTGAATAGGCTAAAGGAAAATTACTTGCACCAAAAACCACAACTGGTCCTAAAGGAATATTCATTTTTCTAATATCTGCTTTTGGCATTGGTTCTCTGTTAGGTTGTACTTTATCTATGGTTGCTTCTACCCAAGAACCTTCTTCAACTAGAGTTGCAAAACTTCTTAATTGACCAACTGTTCTTCCTCTTTCTCCTTTTGCTCTTCCTTCTGGCAAGCCTGTTTCAGAACAGTAGGTTATTACTAAAGTATCATCTAATGCTAAAATTTCATCAGCAATAGCATTTAAAAACTCAGCTTTCTTTTTACCAGAAATATTTCTAAATTCTTTGAAAGCATCAGTTGCTAAAGATAAAGATTGTTCTATTTCTTCTTTAGTAGCTTCTGTGAAAACTACATCATTTTCTCTATCTAATTCAGGATTATAAGTGGTGAATGTTATTGTTCCAGTAGCTGAAAGTGTATTTCCAATTTGATTTTTTCCTGTAATCATTTTTATTTAATTTTTTATTTTTCTAATTTAAGTATCAACTTACTAAATCTAAAACTTCAAGTCTCTCTTTTGCTAAAATATATCTTGCTTTGACATCATCAATTTGCTGTTGAGTTAGTTTTTTACCAAAAGTACGCAGACCTCCAGCAACATCATTATGATGAATTCCCATTGCGAGCTTTAGGTATTCCAAAAGCAATGGCTGAGCATCCAAATACGATAAGGAATTTAAAGCCTGTGAAATTTTATTTGCTTTAGCCCATTCACCATTTAAAACATATTCTTGCATGGTTACACTTGCTTTTGGGAAAATATTACCTACACCTGTAATTCCACCACATGCTCCAGCAAGTCCTGCATGAACAGTGACTGTATCTACTCCAGCCAAAATTTTTAAATCTTTATTTTTTAGTATCAGTGTTTCAATGATTGAAACATCTATGGTTGATATTTTTAGTGCAGTTACATTTGAAAGTTGAGAAAGTTTTAATAAAAGTTCAGTTGAAATTGCATGATAACCAGCTGCATCTGGATTGTTATATGGCATAATTGTTACACCTACATCTTTTGCAGTTGCCTCAGAAAGTGCATAGTACTCGAACATTTCTTTTTCAGAAGGAACCGTTTTCGTTTTTGGGGGCATAACCATAACTGTATCCACACCAACTGTTGCAAGTCCTTCAACTATTTTGGCGAGTTCTTCTTTAGTCTCTGCAGCAGCTCCACTAATTAAAGGAACATTGTATTCTTTAGCAACTTCAGAAAGTGACTTAAGTAAAGAAATGCGTTGTTTATTACTCAAATAACTATTCTCTCCCAAAGTACCAGAACCAACAAGCCCACTCAATCTACTTCCACCCTTTCCTTGAGTTTTTAAAATTTCTGCAGCTTGTTTCTGAGTTTCATCAAAGTCAATTTCTAGAGTGCCTGATTTTGACTCTTTTAGCCATGTAAAAACTGCAGGCATTACACCATCCCAATTACTTTTCATTTGGTTATAATTTGTTTGATATAAATTTATAACTCATAATTCTTTTAAAATAGGAGTAAATTAATCAATTTTAATACTATATTATCCATTTAATGAATTTTACAACTATAATAGAATAATATTTACTTATTTTTAAATTTTTAATCATTAATCTTAAATGAAGGTATATCCGTTTAAAATTCCTAAACCAAACAATAACGCTCTAATTTACCAAGAAGATATAGAGATTGTTTTTTATGATAAACTCCATCAACATGATGAAATACAAATTAGTTATATAGAAAAAGGAAATGGAACTTTATTAGTTGGTAATAGTTTTACAAATTATTATACAGGAAATGTATTTGTAATTGGCAGTAATGTACCTCATGCTTTTAAAAGTGATACTTCTAAGAATGAAACCTCTAAAATGTTGACGCTTTTTTTTACAAAAGAATCTTTTGGAACTTCGTTTTTTAAACTTGAGGAATTTGAAGAAATTGAAAGTTTTTTTGTCAATTCTTTACATGGCTTTCAAGTAACATCTCAACTAACAGAAATAAAAGAAATATTCAATAAACTAAAAAAAGCTACAAAATTAGAACGGTTTATTATTTTAATAGCACTTTTAAAATTATTATCAGAAAGTGATATTAATTTACTTTCTAATTACACCTATGCAAAAAAACTATCTGATTCTGAAGGAAAAAGAATGCGTAAAGTATTCGATTACACATTAAAAAATGCAGATCAAAAAATTTCTTTAGATGAAATTGCTAGTGTTGCAAATATGACTAAAAATGCTTTTTGTAAATTTTTTAAAAAGAGAACTAATAAAACGTACATTAATTATTTAACTGAATTACGCATAGAAAATGCATGCAAAATTTTAAAATCTAATAAAGATATGGCTATAGTAGATGTTGCTTTTAAAGCTGGATTTTATAATATTTCTAATTTTAATAGAAGGTTTAAAGAATTAAAAAAAATGACTCCTTTAACATTTAGAAACTTATAAATCTTCTAACTCTCTTTGAACCTTTTTAGGAAAGCTTTTTATTACTTGATCGTAAGAATGATTAATTAATTCTCTCAATAAATCATCAGAAACATCACTATTATTTATAGTTACTGTATTCCAATGTTTTTTATTCATATGCCAGCCAGGATTAATACCTTCATATTCTTCTCTTAATTCTACAGCTTTTTCTGGCAGACATTTTAAATTTATTTTTTGTTCTCCTGCTTCCCAAGCATCTAAACCAACCAAAGCAAACATTTTATTAAATACTTTAAAAACCAAAGTAACATCATCAAAAGGAAAATGTTCTGTTACTGCTTTTTTTGCAATACAAAAATTTCTAAGTTCATCTATTTGCATTGATATTAATATTTAAAAAGTATCTTTATACTATAAATTTACAATATTTTTTAATATGAAAAGTGAGTTTCTAAAAAACACATCCTTAATAAGTTATTCTAAAAAAAGTTTCGAAAAATCTTGTTATACTTCGATTCTTGATGTAATTCTTACAAATTCCACACCATCTACTGAATGG